>Ga0172371_10000048_pt1 | contig 148255 bp, 136 predicted proteins | sample Lak12m_FD_114543 | JGI IMG/M metagenome (GOLD analysis project Ga0172371, IMG submission 114543) | Freshwater microbial communities from Kabuno Bay, South-Kivu, Congo - kab_022012_12m | ecosystem: Environmental > Aquatic > Freshwater > Lake | place: Democratic Republic of the Congo...
AGAAATGATTTTGAATTCAAATACACTCCAGCACTGACCCGGTTCCCAGGTCAGTGGCACCCAAGAACTCACCACCACACCGGGCGCCACGGACCTGCGACGCAGGCCCGTGATTCTTCAACCCAATGTTCCAGGTTAGATTGCGAATCGGTATTAGCTCCGAAACATTCTGGAATAAAGTCGGGAATGACTCGCCTGAGCAATGTCCAGGCTAACGCATGTCCTGACCGCCTGATCATAGCTCAGGTTTTCAGCGGCTGAGAGAACCTCCGGGGCCTCGTCAATCAATTTCCATAAAACTCGTTGTCCTTCCTGAGGTCCCAAGAGGCCCAGACGCACCGCCGCGCTGATCTGGTCTCTCAACGCCATGTAGCAATAACCGAAAAGAGCGTCTTTGATCGGCAGGCCGGCGAGTTTCGTACACACTCCAAAAGTCGGAACAAAATGGGGCGTGAGTTTTCGTTCTTGCAGCCAGTTCGTGAAATCATTGACGCGAACGTCAGGATACGCGGCCCGGAAGACCAAGAGAATACTTCGTCCCTGGGTAACGCTCGCCTGGCGCATAGTTGGAATTGTGACAAACGCATTGAATCGTTTGTACAAGGGCTCAAGGTCCTGATATCCAGCGCCCGTCAGCTCGAATGCGCTTTTGAGAAACGGTATTTCGCTGTGGGCTGTCTGATGCAGGTAGTTCCGCAAGTACTTCCGGAACGCGGCAAGATCTGCGATCAATCCGAGTTTCGCCGCGCTTTCCAGTCCCGATGAGAATGCGAATCCTCCGAGAGGAAAGGCCGAGTCGGTTATTTGGAGCAGGCGTAAATCAGTCATGTTTCTTATAAGTGAAATGCATCGAATTTGGCTCCGAAGCCACCCTCCCCCCTACCCCCTCCCGTCGAGGGAGGGGGATTTGAAACCCTCTCCCCTGTGGGGCAGGCTTTCCAGCCTGCCGGCGGCCTGGAAAGGCCGCCCCACAAAAAGGGTTAGGGAGGGGCAATGGACCTCTAAGCGCTAAAGGCGCAATTTTTAGCGCAGGTCACTACAATAATCCGGTCTCTAGAATAGAAAGTAGCGCTGAGCGAGCGGCAGCTTGGTCGCGGCTTCGCATCGCAGATGCTCGCCATCAGCGAACACCTTGTAGGTTTCCGGGTCCACTTCTATGGCCGGGACGCTGTCGTTGAGAGCCATGTCCTTCTTGGCCAGGCTCCGGCAATTCGCCACGCTTACTGCTCGCTTCATGAGACCGTACCGCGTCCTGACCCGATCCAGCGAGGCTGCGGAAACAAAGGCAAGTGAGTGATTGGCGAAAGACGAACCGAACGCCCCGAACATCGGCCTGGAAAAATATGGTTGGGGAGTTGGTATCGAGGCGTTAGGGTCACCCATCTGCGCCTGTGCGATCACGCCACCTTTGATCGTCATCTCAGGCTTTACTCCGAAAAAGGCCGGCTTCCACAAAACAAGGTCAGCCAGCTTTCCCTTTTCCACCGAACCAACGTGAGATGAAATGCCTGCCGCCACAGCCGGGTTAATCGTGTACTTCGCTATGTATCTTTTAGCTCTGAAATTGTCGCTGCTCGAAGTGTCTTGCGGCAAGGAGCCTCGTTGAGTCTTCATCTTATGCGCGGTTTGCCATGTTCGAGTAATTACTTCGCCTACCCTGCCCATTGCCTGGGAATCCGAAGACATCATGGAGATGGCCCCCATGTCATGAAGGATGTCTTCCGCCGCTATGGTCTCTCCACGGATTCGACTTTCCGCGAAAGCCACATCTTCGGGAATGTTTTTGTCCAGATGATGGCAGACCATCAGCATGTCCAGGTGCTCATCAAGGGTGTTTACGGTTAACGGGCGAGTGGGATTGGTCGAGCTGGGCAGGCAATAAGATACGCCACAGAGACGAATGATGTCCGGCGCATGGCCCCCTCCGGCTCCCTCGGTGTGGAAAGTGTGAATTGTTCTGCCCTTAAAGGCATCTATAGTCTGTTCCACAAAACCGGCCTCATTGAGCGTATCAGTGTGTATGGCCACCTGAACGTCATAATCGTCGGCTACGGAAAGGCAGGTATCGATGGCGGCGGGGGTCGTTCCCCAATCTTCGTGGAGCTTTAAACCCATTGCCCCCGCGAGGACCTGCTCGACAAGCCCTTCTCGAGCTGATGAATTCCCTTTCCCGAGGAACCCGAAATTCATGGGAAATGTATCGGTGGCCCTCAGCATCATCTCTATGTTGAAACCGCCCGGCGTACACGTGGTCGCGTTGGTTCCTGTGGCCGGGCCTGTGCCGCCTCCGATCATGGTGGTCACGCCTGAAGCGAGCGCCTCATGGATTTGCTGAGGACAGATGAAATGGATGTGAGAATCTATGCCGCCTGCTGTTAGAATGAGCCCTTCTCCGGCGATGACTTCAGTGGTCGCTGCCACGATCATGGTGGGATCGACTCCGTCCATAACATGAGGATTGCCCGCCTTGCCGATACCTGCGATCAGGCCGTCTTTCAAGCCTACATCCGCCTTGTATACACCGGTGTAGTCGATGACGAGAGCGTTGGTTATGACAGTGTCCAGAGCTTCCGCCTCCGGTACTCCGACCGCTTGACCCATTCCGTCTCGAAGGACCTTCCCGCCCCCAAATTTGCATTCGTCGCCGTATACTGTGTAATCTTTTTCCACTTCCACTATAAGCGCCGTGTCCGCCAGTCGAATACGGTCGCCGGTGGTGGGGCCGTAAATCTCCGCGTAGGCGGTTCGCGTCAACTTTCTACTCATGATCCGCTCCCCGAAAGCCTTTTTCCTTGGCCCGCGCCAGGGCCGCAATCTTGTTCGAGTCCGAGACGGCGCCGGAAATCAAGCTGTGCGCTCCATACACCTTTTTCTGACCCCCGATTTCGACCAGTTCGACAATCTTCGATTCCCCTGGTTCGAAACGCACAGCCGCGCCGGATGGGACGTTCAGCCTGAAGCCGAAAGTCCTGGCGCGATCGAAGTCGAGAGCCGGGTTGGTCTCGAAAAACGGGTAGTGGGACCCCACCTGAATAGGCCGGTCTCCCCGGTTGACAACTTCGACCGTAATTGTCTTGCGACCTTCGTTCAGAAGAATTTCATCATCACCGCATAAGATTTCTCCCGGCTTGTATTCGGTGTCGTTGTCAAGAATCCGGGAGGACACATTCCGCTTTAACCCGCTGCCATACAGCGCCAGAGACTCGTCCCCATACTCCCGACAAATCGGATCGTGCACGGTGACCAGCTTGGTTCCGTCCGGAAATGTCCCTTCGACCTGCACTTCATGAACCATATCCGGAACGTTGGGCATCACATCCGAGATGCCTAAAATCTGTTTACCCAGGTTCATTAGCGCGGACACGGTATACCCTTCACGAATGAATTCCTGGAGTTGTGACGCAATAAGTGAGACGGCTTCAACATAATTGAGCTTGAGCCCACGGGCATAGCGTTTCTGAGCCAGGAACCCGGCGTTGTGGAGAATGAGCTTTTCCACTTCTCTTGGCGCTAATCGCATAATCGGTGCTCCAATTAATATTTTCTTTTCCGAGGACTAAATCCTAAAAATTCCGGGTCTTCCAAGAAATCGCACATGCAGTCAAGGAACTCGGCCAGGTCTCTCGGTCTATCGGCGATCGCTCGCAGAATGTAACCACTTCTTTCCAGCGGATGTATCGCCGCCAGAACTGAGGCTTTCAAAGACGAAGTCGAAGGTTCCAGCAATTCTGCAAGGCGGTCCGCGAGAGGCGCCCACCTTGGCCCCACCATATACGTGCAAAGGAGACAGGACCGCCCTGCAAAAAACGCAGGATCCATGTAATTGAAAGTCGAAGGTCGAAAAACGAAGTTATCGTAAAGCACGAGTTCCTCAGCTACATATATTGACATGTCAGAGGCGTATTCTTTGAAAGTGAACCGTTCACCGGTTTCCAGACGTCCGCCTACCATCAGTTCCGCTACGAGCAGATCCGCGTCCGGGGCTACGCTCCATTCCTGCTTCTGTCCGTATGCGGCTTCGGAATGCAACACCACCGGATCGGGGATGATCACAGCCAGGGCTTTGGATTCCACCACCCCGCGAACTCTCTGAAGAACTCCATGCACGGGACTGCTGTAGACTTGCTGGCTGCCCACAGAGCTTACGCTCAACCGGGCGCCTTGCCTGCACAGGATTTCGAGCGAAACGGTGTCCCCATCCACCAGTCCGCCGCCGTAAGTTGCGAGGAGAGCATGGCAGCTCGACCCTGGAACTCTGGGATTGTGGACACACAAGGGCGCCAGGCTCTCATTCACAACCATTCTCGAGATCCCACCGGCCCGTAGCGCCTCGATACGGCTCCAACCCTGCTCCTCGTAAGAAGCGTCCAGTTTATTTCGTTGTGATGCGATCATACGTTTAGATAAGTGGCGATCAGGTTGTCATCGAGCGCATCTGTCGGGCCCTCGGCCACAACCGCGCCGCGATTCATGATGTAAAAAGAGTGACCGAATTCCCTCACGAAATCCAAGTACTGTTCCACGATGACCACGGCTATGTTTTTCTCCTGCACCAACGTTTTGAGCACTTGTCCGATTTTCTCGATGATGTTGGGCTGAATGCCCTCCGTGGGCTCATCCAGGAGCAAGACCTTCGGGTCCCCAACCAGGGCGCGTGCTATGGCTAACTGCTGCTGCTGCCCCCCGGAGAGGTCTCCCCCCTTGCGTTTGCCCATGCTCTTGATGGCCGGAAACAGTTCGTATACCTCCTTGGGGATACTTTTTCGGCCATCTGTTCGCGCCTCAAGAGCGACCCGCAAGTTCTCCTCAACGGTCAGCTTGGGGAAAATATGTCTACCCTGGGGAACCAGAGCCACTCCCGCCTTAGCGCGGAGATTCGCCGGAAGGGGGCTCGCGTCTTGACCGTTCACGAACATTCTGCCTGAATGGAAGCGCAGTATCCCCATGATGTTCTTCATAAGGGTCGTCTTTCCCACACCGTTGCGACCCATGACACATGTCACCCTCTTCGGTTCAGCGATCATGCTGACGTCGTTGAGGGTTTTCACCTCGCCATATGAAAAGGATATTCGCTCAAGTTTAAGCATAGTTCCTCATCGTCCTAGGTAGGCTTTTACCACTCCCTCGTTCTCTCTCAATTCCGCTAATCGTCCGTGAGCGAGGATCTTTCCTTCATTCATTACGGTGACCAGTGAATTGAGCATACCGACGAATTCCATGTCGTGCTCGATCACGATGATCGTCCGTTCGCCCTTTAATCTGAGCAGAAGTTCGGCCGTCAACTCCGTCTCTTTGTCCGTCAGTCCGGCGGCCGGCTCATCCACGAGCAACAACTTCGGTTCCGCGGCGATGAGCATGCTCAGGGCCACCCATTGGCGCTGACCGTGGCTCAGGAACTTTGCGGGAGTGTCGACGTGTTCCTCAAGGTTCACGTCTTCAAGGATACTGAGAATTTTGTCTTTCTCTTCAGAGGCCTGTCGATGCCATAGGTTGCCGAGCGCGGATTTGGTCCGGGGTAACGCCAAGTCCATGTTCTCGAATACTGTGAGACTGTCGAACACCGTGGGTGTCTGGAATTTTCTCCCCACGCGCATGGCGGCGATGTCCACGTCGCTGGCTCGTCTGATATCCGTGTGGTCAATGTATACTCGGCCAGTGGTTAGAGATGTGCGACCGCTGATGACGTCGCAGAGGGTAGTCTTGCCCGCGCCGTTTGGTCCTATGATTACCCGAAGCTCATTGTAGTAAACCCCGAACTCGTCTATGTCGAGGGCCTTGAATCCATCAAACTCAACGGTTACTCCATCCAGGAACACGTGATATGACCCGATCTTATCCGTGGGGACAATCCGATCAACGTCGAGCGTCATGCCCATTGAATCCTCCAAACGTAGCCCGGAACGAGCCTCAAGCGAGCTACCAGAGCAGCGCCTCCAAGCACGGCGAAAAGAGCGTAGTACTTGAAAGGCGCCCCGAACCACAGGGTTTGGAGAGACTCCGGAACCAACCCAAGGGCTTCGGAGATGAAGAAAAAGGCAATGGAGGCGACGGCCGCAGTCACAAGACTCCGAGCGCTAAGAATGAGGGCCGCAACCATGGCGCCTAACGCCCACAAACCATAACCGGGAAGCCACCAGAGCCAGCCGCTCCGATACGCGATCAGCTCGAGCAAGCCCAGAAGCAGCCCGGCTGCAACCCATCGGAGTCGTGCGCCGGCGAGGACTTCACGCTCGAATTGCTCCCATAACCCAACCAGTCCGGACGGAAAGAGCATGACGACAGCGAGAAACATGCCACCTTCAAAAAAGGGCCAAGCGCTCGGCATATCAGACGTAAGCACCGAATATCCGTAATTCACTAGCAGCGCTCCCACTGCCGCTCCCCAGAGATAGCCGCGACCCCCCAGCGCCACCCATATGATCATCCAGATCGAGTCCTCGACCCGCATGATGTTAGGAGTGATGATCCCGTTCTGCGGCACATAGAGCATGCCGCCCACGGCAGCGAAAAGAGCGGCCGCTACGAAAGCGAACAGCTTTATCGATTCCGGCCTGTACGCCAGAAAGTTCAAGAGCATCTCCTTGTCACGGACAGCCACGAGCAAGCGTCCAAGCCTGCTTTTCGTTATCCACCGCGCCACCAGAAAGAGGCCGGTCAAGACCGCCACGGTGAGAAGATAAAGGCAGAGCACCCAGCCCTGGTTCCTGTTCAGGGCCGGATTGAAGTTCGTAAGACCGTTCGTGCCGCCCAAAAGCATCTCATTCCTGCAAAACAAAAGGAAGGCTCCCCAGGCTACGGCTTGAGTTATGATCGCAAAATAGACTCCTCTTACTCGACTGCGGAAAACGGTGAAACCCAGCGCCAGAGAGAACAATGCAGGTATCGCCAACCCTGCGACTAACGTGAATGGCAGTGATGCAAACGGCGCCCACCAGCCGGGCAAGGTGTCCACGTTGTTGAAAAAGAAGAACTGCGGGATGTTGTGATACTCGGGGCGGACGTTTCCTCCTCCCTCGGGGAGGCTCAGATGCATAGCCATGACATATCCGCCGAGGCAAAAGAAAAGGGCCTGACATAGACCAAGCAATCCCGTGTAACCCCACAGCAAATCTATACCCAGCGCCACAATGGCAAAGCAAAGGTATCGGCCGAGCTTATTGACGTGAGTGTTGTCCAGCACGCCCAGCAGATTTAGCGCCGGCACGGCAACGAAGAGAAAGCACAAGACACCGAGAATCGTGCGCTTTCGAAATTGGTCTAAGGACTCGCCACGGATGGATCCGTTGATCTGCATATCCATAAACTCCGCTACTCGTCGTCCAGCCTGGCCTTCGAGGGAAAAAGGCCTGCGGGCCTCCATTGAAGAAATAGTATGATCATCGCAAGAACCGCGGCCTTGCCATAGATGGCCTGGAGAAAGGGCTCAACGAATTTGGTCAGGAACCCGAGCCCCACCCCTCCTATGACTACGCCAGCCAGCTTGCCCAGCCCCCCGAGGACCACCACCATAAAGCTGTCAACTACGTACCCTTGTCCCATGCCCGGATTGATCTTGTCGTACAGTGGGATGACACATCCGGCAAGCCCTGCCAGACCCGTGCCCAAGGCAAAGGTCAAGCCGTCCACTCGACGGGTCGGGACACCGAAGCTTGACGCGGTGTCACGATCCTGCACGGTCGCCCGCAGCAACAGGCCGAGCTTGGTTCTCCGAATCACAAAATAGAACAGGACCGTGCAACAGGCGCTGAACACAATGATGAACAGCCGGTTCAAAGGCAAGACGAGATCCTCAGCCAACTCCCAGCTCCCCGTGAACCAATCGGGCGGCGTCAATGCCAGAGTGTCTCCGAAAATCACGCGCACGAATTGTATCAACACCAGGCTGAGTCCCCAGGTCGCCAGGAGTGTTTCCAGGGGACGACCGTAAAGGTGTCTTATAATGGCCCATTCGCACGCCAATCCCGCCAGGGCCGTGACCGAAAAGGCCGCAGGAACAGCGCATACGAAGTAATAGTTGAACGCCGCGGCCGGCACAACCCTCTTGAACAGCTCGCACACAACGTACGCCGTGAAGGCTCCCAGCATCATGAATTCGCCGTGAGCCATGTTTATAACCCCCATCAGCCCAAAGATCACCGCCAGGCCCAGCGCCATCAAGATGAGAATGGAACCCAATGACAGGCCGGAGAACAAATTCTGGGCAAGCTTGACGAGCCATTGATACTGCTGCGCCTGCTGCAAAGCGGTCTCCAGGGCAACCTTCAATTCCGCATCGTCCCCTGCTTTCTCCTGCGCTTTGCTTAAAGCAGCAATGGCTCGGGAGGAGCCACTCCGAGCCAGCGCTTCTGCGGCGCGAATTTTTTGGTCTTTATCCCCGTAAGCCATTTCAATGCGCGCAATGGATTCCTCAAGAGCTTTTGCGAACTGCAGTTCCGGAACCTCTTTGAGCTGTTGTTTCATGGCAGGCAGCATTGCCACGTCAGCCCTGTCACCGGCCGCCACGATCGCGGCCATTCTCTTTTCGGGATCCGAAAGCCTGATTGAAAGCGCCTTTACAAGGGAAGCGATGATCCTACGATCCTGACGGTCGGCGCGCATCATGCTGCCGAGACTTTCAGAGAACGCCTGGTTTCCTTTTTCGTCCAGTAGCGGCCGCATGGTGAGAGCGTCAATGAGAGGGTACAGTCTCCGTTGGTCCTTGCCCTGAACCCGCGGCCCGTAGATGACAAGTTTCCCGTCGCGGTTCTCAAGCAACCCGGCCTGATATGCCTCGAATATGGGAACCAGCCGCTCATCTCCTCCCTTTTGCAGGCGCTCATAGATCTGCTCTCGCTCGGACCTGTCCGCCTTCGGAAGTTCCAGCACAGCCTGAGCGAAAGAAGTTTCATCAGCAGACGATCCGGTCGGGAGGGCCGCCAACAAGAGCAGGAGAATGAAACGAATTGTCAAAAGTTTTCCCATTTTCATGATACGCCGTTGCGGCAGAGAGCGACCCAAGCATTCCAATTGACGTTGACAGCATTATTGCTAATTCAATCTTGACTCGGGTCACTCCCGACTGAAAGAGAAGTTATTTCTTTAGATAGCTGCTAAACGCTTCCGGTTTGACGAGCCCCTTAGACTTGGAAATGACGTCGAATTGGCCATCAGCTCGGATTTCTCCTATGAACACAGGCTTGTACGTGTGATGATTCACATCGTCCATCTTCTTGGGACCTCCGGGGGCGCCGAATTCCAGGCCCAACACCGCTTTGGTGACCTTGTCGCCGTCAAACGACTTGCACTTCTCAACAGCCGCCTTCCACACGTACACACCGAAGTAAGCTGCTTCGATCGGGTCGTCTGTGACCCTTTTGTCACCGCCCGGCAGGTTGTTCTTCTTGCAATAGTCTTTGAAATTCTTGACGAACACCTTGTTTTCCGGCAAATCGAGGCTCTGGTAGTAGTTCCAGGCAGCGAGGTGCCCGACGAGAAACTCGGTATCCTTAGTTCGCAATTCATCGTCAGCCACCGAGAAGGCCATGATAGGGCATTTATCCGAGGTCAGTTTCTGGTTGGCGAATTCCTTATAGAAGGGAACGTTGGAATCGCCATTGATCGTCGAGAGCACGCATGCGTCACCGTCTTCCGAGAACTTCTTTATCTTGCCCACTATGGTTTGATAATCCGCGTGACCAAACGGGGTGTATTCCTCGATTATGTTCTTCTCGGGAACACCTTTGGCGAGGAGAAACGCTTTGAGGATCTTGTTCGCAGTCCGTGGAAAGACGTAGTCTGTTCCAAGAAGGTAAAACTTCTTCTTTGATCCCCCTTCGGAACTCATCATATACTCGGCTGCCGGAATCAATTGCTGGTTAGGCGTGGCGCCTGTGTAGAGGATATTCGGACTTTGCTCCTCTCCCTCGTATTGCACCGGATAAAAGAGCAGACCCTTGTTGGCCTCGAAGACGGGCAGGACCGACTTTCGGCTCACCGATGTCCAGCAGCCGAACACCACGGCTACTTTGTCCTTGAGGATCAGTTCCTTGGCTTTTTCGGCGAAAAGGTCCCAGTTGGATGCCGGGTCGACAACAACTGGCTTGATCTTCTTGCCCAAGACCCCGCCCTTGGCGTTAATCTCCTCAACGGCCATAAGGACTGTGTCCTTGAGTGATGTCTCGGATATTGCCATGGTTCCCGTGAGGGAGTGCAAAACACCAATCTTGATCTCTTCTTGAGCCCAGGCGCTACCTTTTCCTAATAGCAGAGCAAAACCGAGCCCCGCGATCAAACACGCCACCAGAAATGGTCTGCGCATCTCAAAAACTCTATGCATCGTGTACCTCCAGGTCGAGACTTGACTGTTCAGACTCGCTAGGGAATTGGTCGCTACGGGAAAACGCCCGGGGAACTTACAGGCCGCCATGCCGGATATCAAAAAGTCGGTCCGATTTGCGCGCAATCACTGTTCCGTTGTTCCAACTAAGGAACGCTCCCATTGGGAACCTTTGCTCACCGAGGAGTCTGTGGTGCCCTGGAGCAAGGACTGTGCCACGCCACCTTTGCAGATGAGTTACCCCACCTTGGAAGCCTGTTGCAACGACGAGGACAATAGAAAGGGGAGGTCCAGGCGCGTGGCGTATTAGTACATTTATGTAGGCATGTTAGTATCAAGATACGATTATGTAGTATTCAGCGCAGCGCTTCTGAATATGCGCCCGGGACTCACGCTTCCGCTAGACTCTTGATAGCCTTGGGCGCTTTGTTTGCCGGCAAAAGAAGGGCGCCAATGGATTCATGGTATGTTGTGGGCATGTTGGCGGGGAGAAACTGCCCACGAAACCTCAGGTAATTTTAACGCTTGGAATCTAACAAGAGCTCACACCAGCAAGCAAACATGCTTGTCACACTGGGCAGACGCGCCTGCATTCGTGACAGAAATAGATTCCCAAGATTTCTTTGTAGAGGTCTTCGTAAGGTAGATAATATTTGGCGCATCTGATCTTGTCCACCCTTGCCGTCAGACATTGTGGCGCTTACCGGACAAGGAGGGCCCTGGATCGACACTGAAATGAAAACAGGTTGTTAAACCTATCCTGGAGTTACGGTCGATTAGGCTCTGCTAATCCTCCCTTTCTGAAATTCGTTTTCTGCAACGTCGCTTTAATTCTTCCTTCTTGCGATCAACAAACGCCGCGGCTTTGCGACCAAGTCGCATGATAGGCACCAGATAATTTCTGGGTTTGATTCTTTTTTTCTTAGTTTTCACTGACCATACCCGGCATACGAATTTCTTCAAGCTATGATTGTTCCGCCAAATTCAATCCCGTGGTCATCAAGAGGCATTATCTGCACATTTTGCGTTGCCTCTGTCCTAATCTAACATAATGTATTATAGAACAATTCTGCAATCATAAGTCATTCTCTAAAGTTCTGTCGGAATGGCGCATGTTTTTGTGTTTTCATCTTTCCTGTTTATGAGCCATCTGAGAGCGTGGGTCAGCCTATCAATTAACTGAATCTTTGCTTTTTGCACAAAAATCAGAGAACCACTCGGCCTTCATGATGAGCCGGAACCGTTTAATGGGATTAAGAGCTGGTGAATAGGAGGGCAAGAAGACCGGCTCAAATTTTCCCCAATCCAATGACTTGCTCTTATGCCAAGATGCATGAAGTCTGACAATCATATAAAAGGCGCCCCCTAAGGCCAGGCGCTTGAATCATTTCACGTCGCCGTCTTCCGGATTCCTCCTTGAAAGCTCAACGTCTGTGAATTACGGACAAGGTTGAGCAACTCAAGGAATGCCTTGTAGCGATCTCTAAACATGGAGGCCGCATCAATTTCTGAATAGTCAAAGTAACCCTTGCCGGTTTTGGGGCCGATTTCTCCTTTATTCATTTTCTCGGTAACCGAGGGCATGGGCTTGTAGTGGTCTTGCTTGAATTTATCAAAAAGATAATTGCTTGCATGATAGAGAATATCGAGACCGCCGAGGTCGATGAACTCGATAAGTCCCAGCACCGCAAGCCGGAAACCGAATCCTGCTTTGATCGCAGTATCAATATCCTCGGCTGTCGCAATCCCCTCTTCAAGGATGCGGACCGCTTCGTTCATGGCTGCAACCTGAATTCTGGGCACAATAAAGCCGGGACTGTCCTTAACGGTCACCGGGATTTTTCCGACCGCGATGAGAAAACGCTTTATCCGATCTTCTGCCCAATCAGCTGTTTTGGCGCCTACCGAAACTTCGACAAGAGGGATTATAAAGGCTGGATTTAACCAGTGGGCCGTTACGATCCGTTCAGGCGCCGAAGCCGCCTTACAAAAGGTCCCGAGATCAATTGTGGAAGTGGCGGAGGCGATGATGGCGCTGCGGTCAATTAAAGGCTCGACCTGGTCTACAAAAGCCTGTTTTAGAGCCGGCTTCTCGGGTAACGCTTCGAACACTATCGAGCACTCTCTTAAGACCTCATCGTAACCGGAGTGAAAGGAAATGCGACTCATTGGCTTTGAAGGCTCGGCGTCAAGCTCTCCCAGTTGGCTGAGGAGCGTAAGATTTGATTCTATTTCGTGTTTGGCTTGACGAAGAGCGCTCTGCTCTTGTCCCATTTCGCGTGCTTTGACATCCAGCATTCTTATCCTCATTGGCTGCCGGCTGGACAGAAGGGCGGTGGCGATGCCTACACCCATCCGTCCGGAACCTATAATGGAGACGCTCTTTTCTTCAGTCATGTTTCTTCAACCCGTTTTCCAGGATGGTCCGTTTATTATCGGTGCATACTCATGGGGAGCCACAACGTGAGCGCTGGGAAGAGCACGAGTAATGCAATCACAATCAATTGGACAAGAGCGATAGGAACAGCGCATCTGTAAATGCTGCCCATACCCACCTTCGGTAGCACTGCCTTGACCGCGAAAAGACAGAGACCAAAAGGCGGGGTAATCATTCCCAACTCAATGTTAAGCAACATGATCGCAGCAAACCAAAGCGGATTGATGTGATAGGAAGTTAGGATCGGCCAGAAGATGGGAACCGTAATCATCATGATAGGAAGGGATTCCAAAAACATCCCCATCATGAAAAGAACCACTTGCATTGAAATCACAACCAATAGGGGAGAGGAAAACAAGGTCAGAAATATCTCGATCAACTTCTCCGTGGCCCCAGTGAAAGCGAGAATCTCTGAAAAGGTGGCGGAGGCGCATATAATGATAAACATCATCCCTGTAATCAGGGCGGTTTGTTTCAGGGAGTTCTTGAGAAATTGAGTGCCCCATCCATTATAAGCGATGCCAAGGACGAAGCTGCAAAGCACCCCAAACACGGAGGATTCGGTGGGCGTGGCAATCCCGAAATAGATCAGGAAAATGACCACAAAGATGATGCTGCTGAGCGGGGCAAGATACTTCAGTGAAAAGATCAGTTTTGTGTGGAGACTGTGGCTCGATGTGGCATATGGCGGAGCAAGATGGGGCTGAAAATAACATCTCAAGCCGATATACAGAAGATAAGCGATTGAAAGCATGAAGCCTGGAATAACGATCGCAATCAGCATATCACCGACGGAAATACCGGCAAGAGCCGCGAGGATGACCCCGAGGTTGCTGGGCGGGATCATGGTCGCCAACCCTCCACTCCCGAGAAGCGGGCCGATACTCATGGCAGGGAGATACCCTCTCTTATCCATTTCCGGATAAAGGCAAGAAGACAACATGGCCGTAGAAGCCATACTTGAACCGCTTAGGCTTGCATTGACCGTACCCCCCAACACGGCGACCATCGACAACCTTCCGGGGACCTTACCGATCCATTTGTCCAGCGCATCGAGGCTTTTGTCTGCCACACCCGCATTGAAGATCAATTCTCCCATGAGAATGAACAAGGGAAGAGGCAACAAGGAAAAGTTCGTTACAGAACGAAAGATGCTCAGCATCGTTTGTTCCAGGCCGGCGCCTCCTGCCCAGATAAACGCCGCAGCCACCATATTCACAAACAGAAAGGCATAACCAACCGGGACCCCAAGAGCGAAAAGCAGGAAAAGCCCTGAAAAGATTGCCAGCAATATCATCCACCATTCCACAGTCATCCCTCCGAGATCTAACTCTCCTTAATTGCTCTCACCTTTCTTATGGATTCGCGAAGTCCGATTATGGCTTGGATCAGAATGAACAAGCCCCCCACAGGTATGATGAACAGAACGTAGGCCAAAGGGACCTGTATTATCGTCGGGTTGTAAATCCCCCTTTGGTAGAGGTCTAAAGTGACGGTGGATCCAAAATATACAAAGACGAAGGCGACAAGGCAGATGATCGCGTATTGAAGGACGGAAAGCAGCGACCTGGTTCTCTTGTTCAGGAGGTTGATAACCATATCCACGGTAATGTTTTTTTCGGCTTTGACGAGAAAAGGAGCGACCAAGAACGTGATGAAGAGCAAGCCGTATTCGGAAAATTCCAAGACCCAAGCCTGCGGCCTGTTTAGGGCAGACCGCAGAAGGACCTCAATCGCCACGGAAAGAACGGTCAGGGCAAGAATGACGGCGCTCACCCAAACAAACACGTCCAAGATGGCGTCGATGACGCGCTTCAGCTTCATACTGGTCCCTCCCAAAGGAATCGCGTGACAGAGGATTAATTGCCGGTCATCTTCTTGAGATCCGGAACAAGCTTAGGGACCTTGGTCATCATGAATTCCCACCAAGCGTCGTATGCCAGTTGGTTAAATTTCTTCGCGTCTTCGGGATCGAGTTTGAAAAACTGGCACCCTGCTTTGGTCATGAGGTCCCTTTCTTTCATTATGGCCTGATCATAATGCTTGACCATCTCCTCTTCATACTGGGGCATCATCTGGAGAATCTTTTCCTTGACAGGAGCGGGCAGGGATTCCCATTTTTTGCTGTTGAAGAGAATGGTTCCATCCCCTTCGTAAAAAGGATGATCCATCACTTGCTTACAGATTTCCGTCCAACCAGACTCTCTGGCGCCGAGGATGGGCCAGCAAAACCCTTCAGCTAAGCCTCTTTCAAGACTCGTGTACACGTCCGACGGTTTAATGGAGACCGGCGAAGCCCCCAGTTTGTCGAGGAAGAAGACATAAAGAGGGCCGGTCCTGATCTTTTTTCCCTTCAACTCGTCAATGCGTTTGACAGGCGCCTTAAGATACATATGAAAGCCACCGTGCAGCCAGCGGCCTAGGTATCGAGCCCCAATTTTTTCATGAGCCTTTACCATGTAATCGTAGAACCCTGACTTCCTCTCTTCCGAGGGACTCAATTTGGAGAGCTGAAAGGCGTTGAACTCGGCCCCTTGAGGCGCATAATAGGAGGCCACATTGAAATTGATGTCGATGATCCCTTTTCTCAAAGCCTCCACTTGTTCTACGGAAGGGATGGTCTCCGGGCCTCCGCGGTATTCGATCTTGAGGTCCTCAGGGAACATGGCGTTTATTCGGTTCACCCATTCAACAGTCATTGCGGACAGGGTATGCGTCTTAGGTAGAAAACAGACGGCTTTCAAAACTATGGGATCCTTAGCCGCGCTGGTCCCCACAGCGAATCCTGCAAAGCAGGAAAACAGTACCACCAAAACAACGACACATCTTTTCATGGCTTCCCCTTTCGTGATTTTTCGTTTAACCCTAACGTGAGAAACCTGGTGAAACATTACCAGAGGCCTTCATCCAAAAGCCGCGTGACGCTGGACACAGACATATTGGAGAGCCCCAATGATTCCAGAGTGCGCCCAGTCTTCATAAAATCCTCGTCAGCGATAACCCCGATAAGCTTGAGCAAAGAGCGGGCGATGGGAATCTCCACATGACACAAATCACCAATGGAACATAGCAATGCGAGATTACACTTCACATCTTCTTGGATATACCGGTGACTGTGATCGAGTTTCTCTCGCCAGCTTTCACTCTTCACCAGATCGGAATGGGCTTTCCTGCCGTACATCCAAAGGCCTTTACTGTTTGGATCGTAATGATCGGAGAAAGGGTAGTGATGGCTTTCAAAGCCTAAGTTTTTGCGCAAGGAGATTCTTTCTTGATCGTGGGCGAGAATGAGTTTTTTTACGGACTTGGTCGTTCCCTCGTTGTGAATGTCCCACGCTTGAAGGCTTTCAATGGGCCCTGTGTTGAGAAGCACCAGGACCGAGTGGATGATAGGCCCTACGTTGAGAAGGGCCACAGACAAGGCGTTCTCTACAGGGTGAACAACAGGGTAAAGCTCCTTGATTATGCTGACCGCAGCGTCTGTCTTTCTTGCGGGAAAGACCCCCACAGGCAACCTCACGGCGTGGCCGCTCACGAGCACTTCATCAGCAGCCGTCTTACGGGTTAGGTAAGGGAGCGTTCCCGGTTCGGCAATAGCGATGTCTTTGAGGCATCCTTTTTCTTTGAACACTTTCGCAAAGAGATAGGATCCCATGGAGCCGGGAGATAGAAACAGCACCTGTCCGTCCTGGAGATGAGGAGCCAAAACCGCGGCGACAGCCGCCTGCGAGAAGGCGGGGCTGGGCGAGCAGATGACATCTGCGCCGGTAACGGCTTCGCCAATATCTCTGGTAACCATGTGAATCTTGGCGTCGCCCGTACGACCAAGGCCTCTCATTTTGATTTTTTTGGTCTTGTAGATCTCTTCAAGCTCTTCAGGGAAAGCAGTCCACATGCGGACCTTTAACCCTGCCAGGGCCATATCTCCTGCCGTGGTCAAGGCGCCGTTTCCGCCACCAAGAACAGCTACCTCTTTGACAGTCATAAAGCTGATCTCCTTAAGTCATGTTTCTGAATCAGAATGCAGTCTCGATTCGCTTTCATCAAAAGCGTAATGACGGATGGTCTCTTTAGCGTGATCCAAGTGGTTTCGGACAGCATCCTCAAGACCGCTGCTGTTCCGTTCAAGCACGCATTGGAAAATGCAACGATGCCCATCAAGCGCCAAGGCCGCAGTATCCGCTCGGTGGAGACTCTTGATGCGGTAGCGGAGCATGTCACTGCGAAGGACCTGAATGAGGTCAATGAGCCTCTTGCTTCCGCTTGCCCGGGCGAGTATTTCATGAAACTGGGCGTCCAACTCCGGAAAGACTGACAGGTCTCCTTGCTGGATGGTTGCCTCTGACTGTAGAATGTTTTCCTTCAAGGCCTCGAGCTCTTCAGACTTGATACGCGTGATGGCCCAACCGGCAGCGAGGGCTTCGACCACTTTTCTGATCTGAACGATTTCTTCGAACTCATCCCAGTCGATTCTCCTCATCCGGTAGCCGGCCCTAGGGACGAGTTCCAGCAACCCCTCTTTTTCTAAGAAGTGAAGGGCCTCTCGCACGGGAGTGCGGGAAACACCCATCTGCTCTGCCAGCCTCGTCTCTACCAGCATGGCGTCTTCCGGGATCTTGTCGCCAAGGATTTCTTGCTTTAGGTAATCGTAAATCCGATTTCGGATTGAAACAGGCGGTTCTATTCTCAGTTTCAGTTCCGGGAAAACCATACTTAAATCCCGTTAAACTATTTACTCATATATCAGATTCATCTGATATGTACCCTGTACCCCGTACTTCGGACCCCAATAATTACAAATAGAAATTATTTGTGTCAACCTTAAAATTACGATTTGAACTCATAGAAATGAAATGGGGTCACCCATTGTGATCAGAATGATGACCAACCTACGATCGCCGAAATGGCAAGACTGACATGCCACCGTTTGCAAGTTAGATCAAGGGGTTCGACGCATCCTAAATCTTGCCGCCGGGAAAGTCCCGCACCCGTAATCCTCAAAAAGAAACGCCACCTTCATGTGGTGGCGGAAGATGCTGTAATCGCTGGTGCCTGAGGACGGACTCGAACCGTCACGGGGACAAGCCCCAAGGGATTTTAAGTCCCTTGTGTCTACCTATTCCACCACTCAGGCCCATGCATTCCCCAAAAGTATCAGATGTTGGACCGGTTTTCAACCTTGATCAGATTCAGAGCGGCCTCCGGCTATGACATACACCACCGGATCGTTATTCGGATTGGAAACATAGAACGAATCGGTTGGCTTGACATGCACAGCGTGGCCCTGTTCCAACGCAACCTCTCCCCCGGAAAGCTTGATCAATAGCGAACCTGTCACTGCGCAGAGGATCTCTTCATATCCGTCGCCCGGCTTTATGAAGCGATCGCGTTCACCTGGTTTAAGAAGTCCATATACTAAATAACATGCGCGACTATGCAGGTCCTTCGCGGCTAATACGTATTCCCCGCCCTGAGCCGCGGCCAATTTCGCCAGGTCGAAGGACTTCACTCGCTGTGCTCTTCCACATGATTCCGGGAAAATAGGCCACCCAGACTAATATTCCGACCGGCTATTCTGCCGGCGTGACCGGAATAGTCGTCATCCTCGCAAGCATTAACCAAATTGATTCCAATAGTAATCTTGCCGGTATAGACCAATACAAGATAGGGATAATTCCGTGACGAGAATGACCCAAGGACCGCCACTTGTCGAGCGTACAGGCTGTCCAAGTCCAGTTCCCTGAATAGATCCTCTGCGCTAGTCCAGCAAAGCTCGCTTATCGATGCCATGAGCCATGTTCTCCTTATTGGCGTTTCGACTAAATGCTCCCGCGCGAAACGGAGTCACGAAAATCTAGGTCCCCCTTTGTATTTTCCTGGGCCTTGGGAATCAATGTTCTTAATTGTTCTGCTTCTAGAATGCTGCTTCCACGCTGTCAAGCGATTTGTTAAAATCCGATGTCATTCAGGTTATGTAAGCAGTCGGAAAATCTTGACCGTGTCCCAGGTCAAAAAGACATCAATTCTATCAGGTCCTGCCGCGAGAAGTTCTTGAGAAGCGATTTATCATCCTGTTTTACCACGGAATCCATTAGCCGTTTCTTCCGCGATATTATGCTGTCAATCTTTTCTTCAAGGGTCCGTTCCGTAATGAGCTTAAAAACTTGGACGCCTCGTCGTTGACCTATTCTGTGGACCCTGTCCGTTGCTTGCTCTTCTCTGGCCGAATTCCACCACCGATCGTAATGGATAACCACGGAACCTCCGATTAGGTCTATTCCGAGGCCCGCCGCTCGCAAAGAAGCGCTGAACACCATGCACTTCGGGTCGGTGTTGAAACGTTTGACAGGTTCTGCGCGCCGCTTGGTGTGGCCCTTGATTGTGGCGAACTCAATGCCCCTATCATTCAGGAATGATTCGATGAGTTCCAGCATCCTCACATATTGACTGAAGACCACTACCTTTTGACCGGACCCGAGGCTCTCTTCGAGAAGCTCGACAAACAGGTCCCATTTCCCGGAATTATAGCGCTTATAGTCCTTTGTTTCCCCTTCAAGCAAGGCCGGGTGGTCGCAAATCTGCTTCAGGTAATTCAGAAGCGCGAACACGTGAATATAGGGCACATTCCCATCGGGGTTTTTCAAGGCTTGAACCAGGTCCCTGCCCTGATTTTCCACGACATCTCTGTACAGGCGGATTTGATCCTCACTCAGACTGCAGCGCCGAATATCCTCAATTTTTGGAGGCAATTCCTTGAGCACCTGCTCTTTTTTACGTCGCAGGGTAAAGGGGTGAATCATTCTGGAGAGTTTTTCTCCGGTTCGCTTATCTTGGCCTTCCTCAATGGGAAATCGGAAGTGTGTTTCAAACGCTGAGTCGGACATGAGGTAGCCGGGAAGAATTATATCGAATAGCGCTTTGAGGTCCGTCAGGCTGTTCTCGATCGGGGTGCCTGTCAGGCCTATGGCGCAAATCGACTGAAGTTCCTTAATCGCTGAATAGGTTTTGGTCGTCTTATTCTTGATGGCCTGGACTTCGTCGAGGATGACCAGATCGAAACGAAAACTTGATAAAACATCTATGTCGCGTAAAGCAATGCCGTAAGAAGTTATAATGAGCAAGTGCTCGTCAAATGCTTCTTGGAAAGAGCGATCGGTGCCGTGATAGACGTATGGATCGAGGTGCGGACAGTACTGCATTACCTTGTCTTTCCAATGACTAAGAACCGTGGTGGGGCAAACCACCAGGAATCGCATCCTGTCAGACCTATCGGTGGGTTGGCGCAAGATAGCGCTCATGAGGGCCATCACCTGATGGGTCTTTCCAAGTCCCATATCATCACATAGAAGGCCCGAAAAACCGTTCTCGTACAAGAACCACAACCAACCGTAACCATTTCTTTGGTACGGCCTGAGCTTACCCTTCATTTCGCTGATGGACGGGAGTCGCCCAGGGCCCCTGAGATTCGCCAGTCCGTCGAACCAGCGCTTCGTGCCGGCTGAAAAGCGCTTGTCAGGCTGGTCATGCATCGCCAGCACACGAAGATATTCCGTGGGTTTGACTCGGAGCGTGTTTTCTTCACCCAGATTCTGCTTATCTACTCCGTCCATCCACGCGAACTCCGGGGACAGAGTGTCGATCCACGTGGTTCCTTGAATCAGAAAACGTTTTCGACTCTTCCGAGCCTCGAAAATATCGCGGAACGAAATCCGAAAATCTCCAAAATCGTAATTTACTTCCAGTGTTACGCCGTCTTGACTTACTTCTTTATGGTCAATTGTGACGTGTTGATAATTTTCGACCGTTTTCCGCTCAAGTAGCCCCGGATCCATCAGAATCGCCGGGTCAGCCCTGAGAATGGCGCCATGCTCATCGAGAAATGACGTAATCTTGTCCGCTGGGACAGCGGCGCTCTTTTGCGGAGAAAAGTAGTCCGGCGGTAGACCGCCTGCATTAGCGGTTATCCTGAAGAAACCCCAATCGGGGAAAAAATAGTAGGTCCCAAAAAAATGTTGGTCCAATTCCGTCCGATCAAGAAACGCTGAGTCAGGCTCTGCGTCAGGATCCGGATTCTCGACTACGGGCGTTATCTTCAGACCGGAGGACTCGGTCAAATCAATGCGGTATCCGGTCTTCAACGCCCTTGCATGTATGAACAGATCGGCGCCTATGACCCCCTTCTTCTCGGCTGTTTCTATAATCGTCCCGATATGACTACGCGGGGGGACGAGGCGAAGTATGGGAGAGTCGTCTTCGTCGAACGCTTCTACTATCAATTCCTGTTTGTGTTCCAAGAATTGGAAACGAAAGGTTCCGCCATTGCGTCCGCAGGTGAGAAAACCTACTTTAGCTATTCTGTGCCAGACACTGTCCTCAAGGTGCTGTCGCACGGATTTAAAACCGCGTCTGTTAATTTCTTCCTCTGAGTCCGTCAGTTGCCATGGTCTACGGCGCAGGAAGGGCACATTCGGATCCTTAAGTTTTCGCCCGTACATCCTTTTGAACAAGGTCGCGTCTATGTCACGGCGGATAATGTCAAAAAATTCATGGAGATATTCGTCAACTAATCTTTCCCCCGGCATCAACGACAGGATTTCGTGCTGATTGCGGTCCGAAAATGTTATTTTGAGCCCTTCTCCACCGTGATTGGCGAGGCATCTGAACCCGAGCAGTGAATCGCCGAAATTCTTAAATCCATACCAACTGATTTCGTGCCAGAAGCTGTCTTCAAAATCTTCACCAAGGCTTCTCAAGCGCCCTGTTTCAGAGTCAGGTCGTAAAATATATCGGACAAAGGAGACGATGTGATGGCAGTAAGTCCGGGTGAAAGATCGGAAGCATTGACATGACGCTCTGGTCAGCACCTTAGACTCGGGATCGAGGATCACGTGAGCGTTGAAGGTCTTCCCGGAAGGCTCTGTCACCAGGCCGAAGTATGATTCTCTTCCGAAGTTAATGTGTGAAATTCGCGAGGCTTCCGCAAGTTTGAGACCTCTTTCCAGAACTTCCGTGTTGAACTGGCGAGTTATCTCCGAGGGCAACTCCCCCCCCCGGCTAGGCGCTGCTGCACTTTTCTTCAATTGTATCACTTTTCCAAACATTTAAATCTCCTAGTGCATCGCTTCGGCCCTTATGCCTGCGGGCGTGGATATCACAACGTTTTAATGTTGTCAATCTTTAAACATAATCATAGATATCTTTAGCAACAATGATTAATAATGCGGTATTTTCATACAAATTAACCATTAGGTTAACAATGAAACGCCTCCGCTTGCTTCTCGCGAAATTAACTATGGGCTGGATTCCTGAATGCCGCGTGATGTTGGCAAATGTATCCATTCGCTTACGCGGGGCGTGGTTCTGTCGTTGCGAGGAGTGAAACGACGAAGCAATCCCCAAAGCACGGAGATTGCTTCGCTCCGCTCGCAATGACACGTAGAGCATGGACGCTCTCTCCGCGAGGGTGAATGATCACGGTGCAAATTTCCTTTTTTGCTTATACTTGGCCCGCCGATGCGGTATAAAATAGTTGATTTCAAAATCAGCCGATCACTGACCAACACGTCCGGGGCCTCGTTAGGTTCCGTGCCGCTTCATTACAGGAAAAAGATGAAGAAGATCATCACAGCTCTTATAGTAGTCTTACTTGGCGCCGGCGCTGCCATAGGCTGGCTATATTCCCAAGGCAAAAAGAATCCCGATGACAAGATATTTGTCAGTGGCAATATTGAGGCGACGGAAGTCGATCTCTCTTTCCGAATAGCCGGGCAGATCGACTCCCTCACGGTGGAAGAGGGGGACCGCGTTCGGAAAGCCCAAACAATCGCCACATTAGATACGGACACTTTTCTCTCCCTCAAAGGAGCGGCAGAAGCTGAGATAGCCAATGTCCAGGCCGTATTGGATGAATTGGAGGAAGGGACTCGTTCCGAGCAAATCCAACAAGCCCGAGCGCAGTTCAAAGCTGCGGAAAGCAGACTGAAAAATGCTCAAGACGAGTTCAATCGCTATGCGCAGCTTTATAAGGAAGGCGCAGTATCCGGTTCCATCTTCGACGCTAGAGAGACGGCCTTAAAAGTGGCGAAGGAAGAACACAACAACGCTCTGGAGCGGCTGAACGAATTTGAAAAGGGCCCCAGAGAACAGCAGATCCGGGCGGCCAGGCACCGCCTGGAGCGGGCGAAGTGGGAACTTAAAAGGATCGAACTGGATATAAAGCATTCCGTGCTGACGACACCCGTTTCCGGAGCCGTGCTTGTCAAGGCTGCCGAATTGGGAGAGGTTGTGCTCCCTGGGGCCCCTGTGGCCACGGTGGCCGCCATAGATGAAGTGTGGCTCAAGGGATACGTGGGCGAAAAAGATCTAGGCAGGGTAAAACTGGGCCAAAAAGCAGAAATAACCACTGACACCTTTCCGGGGAAGATATATCCCGGTGTAGTCACGTTCATTTCTCCCAGGGCGGAATTCACCCCGAAAAACGTTCAAACCAGGGAAGAAAGGATCAAGCAGGTCTACAAAGTCAAGATCACCATCCTCAATCGGGAGCAGGAATTAAAAATTGGGATGCCGGCTGAGGGTTACATCAGGACAGACGTAAAACCGGCTTCAAAAGTGAGCGACAGCCCGCATGACAAGACAACCCCCTGAAGTCCTGAGCAGTACTCCCATTATTCGAATCGCTAATCTGCACAAGAACTTCGGCGACACAGCCGCAGTTAGCGATCTAAATCTCGAAATTAGGCGAGGAGAGCTGTTCGGCCTGGTAGGGCCGGACGGGGCCGGCAAGACTACGACCATGCGAATGATGGCGGGCATACTGGCGCCGACCTCCGGCGACATATGGGTTGATGGAATCTCCGTCGTGAATGATCCTGAGGCGGTCAAAGAGCATTTGGCTTATATGCCGCAGCGGTTCGGTCTGTATCAGGATCTCACCGTTATAGAGAACCTGATTTTTTATGCGGACCTTTTTGGAGTCCCCAAAAAGGAACGAAGCGGCCGCATTGATTTGTTGATGGGCTTCAGTCGACTAGGGCCTTTCAAAGATAGACTCGCGGGCGCCCTTTCTGGCGGTATGAAGCAGAAGTTGGGTCTCGCGTGCGCATTGATCCATTCCCCGGCTCTGCTGCTTCTGGACGAACCGACAAACGGAGTGGATCCGGTATCTCGCCGCGACTTCTGGAAAATTTTGTACGATTTGCTCAAGCAGGGCATCTCCATAGTTGTTACGACTGCGTATCTAGATGAAGCGGAAAGGACAACGCGGGTCGGTCTGATGAGTGGCGGTTCAATAATCCAGCTAGGGGCTCCCCATTCGCTTCGCACATTGGTTGAGGGCGAGATGTTTGAATTGGTTCCTTCTGATCTCGCGGGCGCCAGGGCCGCTCTTTCCCGTTTGCCTATAATTTTGGACGCAAATGTCTTCGGCGACTCCCTTCATGTGCGCGTCAGCGACAAACTGCAGACCGAAGTCATTCGGAAAACGTTGGAGACTGAAGGTGTAGAGATTCATTCGTTGAAGGCTATCGATCCATCAATGGAAGACGTTTTCCTCTCCTTGATACCTCGCCGGCACGGGAGAGATGAACCGTCGCTTGGGGAAAATTTTGCCGAATAATGAAGAACCTCGTATAGCCGCGCTTCAAGAAGCGTCAGAACCAGCTGTTTTTGCCGAAAATCTAACAAAGGTCTTTGGCGATTTCGTAGCCGTGGACAGCGTAAGTTTCACCGTGGAGAAGGGTGAGATTTTCGGCTTTCTAGGTCCGAATGGGGCCGGCAAAACGACAACGATAAAAATCCTGTGCGGACTTCTGATGCCCTCTTCCGGTGTGGCTCGGATTGCCGGTTGGGACGTCTCGACGCATCCGGAAGAGGTGAAGAAGAGCATCGGCTATATGTCGCAGAAATTCTCTCTTTACGAAGACCTCACGGTTGGAGAAAACATCGATTTTTTCGGTGGTATCTATGGTTTGAGCGGCGATAAGAAGCAGCATAGAGACAAGTGGGTCCTGGAAATGGCAGGCTTGGTGAAACAGAAGCAAACTCTGACCCGAGAGCTTGCCTTGGGTTGGAAGCAGAGGCTTGCCTTGGGATGCGCTGTGCTGCACGAGCCCCCCATCTTGTTCCTTGATGAGCCTACCTCAGGAGTAGACCCGATTTCGAGGCGCAGTTTTTGGGATATGATCAATAACTTGGCGTCACAAGGAGTCACGATATTCGTGACAACGCATTACATGGAAGAAGCAGAATACTGCCACCGGCTGGTATTAATGAACAACGGGAAAATAATCGCCCTAGGGACTCCAAGCGAGCTCAAGAAGAATTGGATGAAGGAAACGGTTTTGAATGTGGAATGCGATGATTTCATGAGGGCTGAGGAACTCTTGCGCCATCAGCCCGTATTCAAGGAAACAGCGATCTTCGGCAATATGATTCATCTAGTGACATTAGACCCGGAAACCGCGTCTACTCAGACAAAAGAAGTCCTGGCGACGGCCGGGATTTCCATTTCCAAAATGGAGGTGATCACACCGAGCCTGGAAGACGTTTTCGTAACGCTTACTGCTGAGGATACGAATTCGGTATAACAAACCCCGAACAAGGCCGAGCCGGCTTGAGGATCAGATGAATATCTTTCGAGTATTTGCCGTATCCCGTAAAGAGACCAAGCAGATCATCAGAGATTCCCGATCCCTGTATCTTGCGCTCGGGATACCCCTCATGTTGATGATCTTATTCGGATACGCCCTTTCTCTGGATGTAGATAACATTCCTCTCGCAGTTTGGGACCAGGATAGGTCACCTCAGTCCAGAGAAATCATCGATCGACTCACAAGCTCAGGCTATTTCAATCTTCTTGTGTACACGCATTCCTACGAAAAAATAGTCAAGCCTATAGATAATAATACGGTGAATGTGGGGATTATTATTCCGCACGATTTTGCGCAAAACCTGAAGAAAGGGAAGCAGACGACAATCCAGGCTATCGTGGACGGTTCTGATTCTACCCGGGCGGGAATAGCTATGGTCTATATCGAGACGATTGTGGCTGATTACGAAGCTGATTTTCAAAAAGAAGCGATGTTTCGGCAAGCAATAGAGCGAAGGGTCGTTCCGCCGCTGGAGGCCCGATTAAGGCTTCTTTACAATCCTGAGTTGCAGAGTCGGAACAATATCGTGCCCGGGCTTATCGCTATCATCATGATGGTAATCGCCGCGCTGCTGACATCTCTCACCATAGTCCGCGAACGTGAAACCGGAACAATGGAGCAGCTGATTTCGACCCCTATCAAGCCTAACGAATTAATCTTAGGGAAACTGATTCCGTATTTTGTGTTGGGTTACTTAGACTTGGTAATGGTTTACTTGATGGGGAAGTATGTCTTTGAAGTTCCTTTCAGGGGGAGCTTGTTACTAATGTTCTTTGTTTCGGGTATTTTTCTTGTGGGCGCTCTCTCATTGGGGTTTCTCATTTCAGTATTAGCGAAAACTCAATTTTTCGCTACTCAGCTAGCGATGCTCGGCACGTTTCTTCCTGCGTTCCTTCTTTCGGGATTTGTATTCCCCATATCGGACATGCCTCAATTGCTTCAAGCGATCACTTACGTAGTTCCGGCTCGGCACCTCATCCCAGTATTAAGAGGCATATTCCTCAAAGGGGCCGGAATCGAGGCAATTATTTTTCCCGCTCTTATGTTGGTTATTTTTGGCGCTGTCGTGACTCTCCTTGCAATGAGGAAACTGGAGAAACGCATCGGATGAACCAAGAAGCGGAAAATTTGTGGCAAAAAGCCGGCCCCGCTGCCCCTGCGTCGGGAATCAATTCCCGAATGGCCGGTATCACCGAGAGGCTAAGACGCATACGGCATCTAATGCGTAAAGAATTCACTCAGATAGTCCGTAGCAAACAGAATTTCAGGCTGTTATTAATAGCTCCGATCATGCAACTTTTCATGTTCGGGTACGCGTGCCGTCTGGACGTTGAAAACGTGGCGACTGTCGTTGTAGATCTGGACCGCAGCACGTTAAGTCGTGAGATAACCGAGGCTTTCTCTCGATCCGGATATTTCCACATCGTTGACCAGGTGAATTCCTATGATGACATAGACCGGTTCCTTATAACGGGAAGAGCTTCTCTGGCGATCCTAATTCCGCCCGATCTGGAAAGACGTATCCAGGGGAATAGGACCGCCCAGATCGGCATTCTTATTGACGGCGTGGACACTATTTCAGCAGGCACCGTATCCGGATATGCGCAATCTATCCTCAAGCGTTTTGCCCTCGATATCATGAATGAGAGGACAAGGCGCATGCAGGGCTTGCTTTATACTTCATCGACGCCTCGGTTAATTGTCCCTTCGTTCACAGATGCGGGCCGCGCGTGGTTCAATCCGAATCTGACGTCCAAGGAGTTTTTTGTTCCAGGCACTGTGGTCCTTATTCTGCTGGCGCTCTGTGTCATTCTCACCTCATCGGTTCTCGTGCGCGAAAAAGAGACAGGCACATTGGAGCAGCTTATGGTAGCGCCTATCTCGCGGCTGGAACTTATTTTGGGCAAGGTCATTCCCTGTCTGATTATCGAAATAGCCACCTTGATAATAATCACACCTCTTGCTTACATCGTGTTTGATCTCCCTTTCAGGGGATCGGTTGCATTCTTTCTGGGCGCGTCCTTACTCTTTCTCATTACCGCGTCAGGAATAGGGGTTACCATTTCGGCTTTTTGCAAGACACAGCAACAGGCCATTCTTTCCTCGTTCATGTTTATGCAGCCTGCGGTGCTTTTGTCAGGGTTCGCGTTTCCGATTCAAAACATGCCCGAGGTAATACAATACCTCACCTATTTGGATCCGCTGAGGTATTTCATGACTATTGTTCGGGGGGTATTCCTGAAGGGAACGGGCTGGGAAGTGTTATGGCCGCAGGTCATTCCGCTCGTGATCATGGCCATATTCTTCATAGGACTTGCGGCCGCTTTGTTCAAGAAACGGGCTAAGTGATATTTGTGAGTGTTCAGGCAAGTAAGAAGCACCCGGAGCAGGTCGGGCATCGTCGATCTGAATAAGTATAGATAGCACGAGACGCTTATCAAACATAATGCGCCTCTTTTTCGATCCGATCCTTCAGAACAGGGTTCATTTTTTCGCGGACGCGCACGATCTCAACATGTTTATGAACCAGTCCCTCAATAGATTCCTTGATGTGGACCAAAGCAAATGGGTCGGGTGTTCCGGTTTTGACGCAGATGTCCACATCGCTGTCAGGCCGGGGTTCGTTCCGTGCCGTCGAACCGAATATCCCAATTTCAAGAATGCCATATTTCTCTGCGTAATCACGTTTAAATTGGCGTAAAATAGCCAGGATGTCGTCTCTATTCATGGTTGGCCTTGCTCTTTCGTCCCTACTTTCCTGCATCACTTCACAAGTTATACCCGTACCGCTCGAAGGTGAAGCGCCAGCGCTTGGAGACTTTTTCGCGGCTCTCCTCGTCCAACTGATGAGGATTTTTCTGATACGTTTTGATCGACTCCAAATACGCCGTTATCTTATCCTGGACCTGGTCGAACCCGGACAGCCCAAGCGTTTCATATGTCGATCTGAGGATTTCCACAGGCTTTTCCTCTAGATCCTCATATTTCATCTCATAAAGGGCGCCTTGCGGGATGCGATTCCTGTCCCTCTCGAACAAAGAGAATAGCTCTTCATACCAAGACAGTATGAGTTCATCCACCAACTCGAGATCAGGCTCCTGAAGGGAGGAATACGCGAGCGAATTGCGCCATAGTTGCCACATTGAACGATATACGGCGTAGGGGTTGCGCACAATATGAACAAACTGCGCGTCCGGGAATATTTCCAGAATTGTGGACACGCGACCAAGGTGGGGCGGCGATTTGAGCACAATCCGCCCCTGTTCCGACAACGTGAGTTTTTTCAGAAACAAAACAAACGACCGTTTCCACTCCTCAAGCGCATGAGAAGGTATACGCCGGTGATCTAATTCACTGTAAGGTCTGTCTTTTGTTACAGGAAACCATAAGATTGTGTAAGGCGAAACAGCGCAGTCCGCGGCCAAGGCAAATTCGTCTTCATGGGGGACACTGGAAGAGAAAGCCATATTGTCCATCGGCCGTTTATTGGGCGCTATCAGATCGAACACTACGCCTCCGATCTGACTGAACACAAAATGCCGAGGGAACAGGGCCTGATATGCCGTGGGACAAGTAAATCGAGGGTCCAGATTCAACAGGTTGTGGAGATGGGTAGTGCCGCTCCGCCAATGGCCGATCACGAAAAGCGGGGGCTGTTCAATCCGGACATTTCTTATTTCATCTATGTTGAAAAAAGTTTCGCATCCGGCGAATACGGAATTGAATACGCCTAAAACCATAAGATGCGCCAGTCGCCCGAGATACCGGGTATCTACACGAAAACCGTTTCTGGCAAGCACTTTGAATAGTGTGCTCAGGGTCATGCCCTGGATTATCTGCGGGTGATCAAGTCGGTCTCTAAGTTTTCCCATACCTACAAATCCTTTAATATAATTCAATTCGTCAACTTTTGAGTATTGCCCGAGTTGCAAATAATGCCTATTGTGCTGGCGCCACGTCAAGGTGTAAGTAATTTATTTTGGATCTGAGCCTTGGCATAAACGAGCGCCTAATCCGGAGGATAAACGATGCTTAGAGGAAGAGCCTGGAAATTTGGTGATAACGTGAATACTGATGAAATTATTCCCGCTCGATACTTAAGCCTTACTGATCCACTGAAACTCGCCGAACACGTGATGGAAGATGCGGATCCCTCATTCCCCGCCAAGGTGCAAAAAAGCGACATAATAGTGGCCGGTACGAATTTCGGTTGTGGCTCGTCGAGAGAGCACGCGCCGGTGGCCATAAAGGGCGCAGGCGTTTCATGCGTGATCGCCAAGAGTTTCGCCCGGATTTTTTTCCGAAACTCGTTTAATATGGGACTGCTCATTTTTGAAAGTGGACCGGCCGTGGATGGAACATCAGAAGGAGATATCGTGGAGGTAGACCTCGACGAAGGTGTTATCCGGAACGCTTCTACTGGGTCGACTTATAAGGTTGCCCCGATTCCTCCTTTCATGAAACAACTCGTCCAGGATGGGGGGCTGATAAAGCATCTGAGGAAACGCGCGAAATCATCGCATCCGGACATGATCGAAAAATAGCGCCTTTAGTGCGGCTTCATGATATACTTAGCATTCTTTTGGGGGTGGATCAGTGCGCGTTCTTATGATTACTTCGGAGGCTACGCCTTTTGCTCAGACTGGTGGTCTGGGTGAGGTTCTCTCCGCGCTTCCTGCTGAACTTGCCAAGCTCGGGCTGCATGTAGACGTTCTGATGCCAAAATATCGGGGAATAACGCCCGATAAATTTCCAATTGAAAAAACGGATCTCGCCATTGAATTGACTCTGAATGCTAAGAGAGTTTCCGCCCAAATATGGCAGCATGAGACCGGGACGCAGTGTCGCTATCTGTTCCTAGAATGTGATGAGTACTACGACAGGGAATATCTCTATGGTTCGCCCGAAAGAGATTACGATGATAACGCGGAGCGTTTCGTCTTTCTCACCAGAGCTGCCATAGAAATGGCCATTGGCGGTAACGCTCATTACGACCTTTTTCATGCGCATGACTGGCAAGCAGCCCTTACGCCGGTCTATCTGAGGACTCTCTATGCCGGAGTGCCGCGGCTTGAAGAAAGCGCGTCAGTCATAACCATCCATAATTTAGGTTATCAAGGTATTTTTTGGCACCTGGACATGCCCCTCGTGGGGGTGGGCTGGGAATTCTTCACACCAAAACATATGGAATTCCACGGCCGCCTCAATCTTCTCAAGAGCGGCCTTGTCTTCGCAGACGAGGTCAACACGGTGTCGCCCGGATATCGGGACGAAATCCTCACGCCCGAATTCGGTTTCGGCCTTGAAGGAGTGCTGAACGAGAAACGGGACCACCTCACGGGAATACTAAACGGTGTCGATTACAATGTTTGGAATCCCGCCACAGATTCCTTCCTGACAGCCAACTATAGCCCTCAAAATTTATCAAACAAGGCCGTGTGCAAGGCCGATCTCCAGAAAATCGCAGGATTGCCGCTTCGCGCAGACATCCCTGTGGTCACCATGGTCAGTCGCTTGTCGAATCAGAAAGGCATCGATCTGCTCCAGGGCGCGATCGCGTCATTGATGGAACATGATTTGCACTTGGTCCTCCTCGGGACCGGAGAGCTACGATACCAAAAATCCTTCACGGAAATTGCTTACAAATACCCTGACAAGGTGGCAACATTCTTGAGGTATGACTATGCCCTAGCGCACAAGATTTTCGCCGGCGGTGACATGATGCTGGCGCCATCTCGATATGAACCTTGCGGTATAAATCAGCTGTACGCCTTAAAGTATGGATCAGTCCCTATTGTGCGCGCTACAGGCGGACTGAAAGATACCGTTGAACAGTTCGATCCCCAAAGAGACTCCGGGACGGGCTTTAAGTTCCACCGCCCGGAACCCTCTGCACTTGCGGAAACCTTGCTCAAAGCCGTCAAAGTTTATAAAGAAGATGCTGATTCCTGGCGGAAATTGATGATCCGTGGCATGAACATGGACTTTTCCTGGAAACGATCGGCCGTCGAGTACGCGATGCTATATGAAAAAGCCGTAGAAGACAGGAGGAACGCGTTAAGAGAGAGAGTCAGCTTGCGCTAGTTTCACCGCCTTCTGTTCCAGTGCATTAAATACTTGATCCTCTTGAAGGAATTGCCCTCTATCGAGTTGTCGGATGCCTTCTTGAATATCCGATCGGAGTTGATTCCGCTTTTGCAGGAGATTTAAAGCATCATCGATTACTTCGGTCTCCGTCTCGTAATCCCCTGCTTGAAGTATATTATTGATCTTCTCTTTGATATCCGGCGTGATCTGAAGATTCATGTTCATTGCATAAAGCCTTTCTGCAGCTATTTCGTTTGAGGTGGACCCCTCTCAAGACAAAAAATTCGTCAGGCTGACAGGACCTGTTGTGTGAATTCACACCCATGTCCGTTCTGTCCCAGGGAGCTTGTCATTTCAGAATTGAATTGAACAACGGAAAGTCCGAAGGTCTGGTGAAACAGTGATGGAATATCATTGCACGAAGCAAGTGAGACTGCAAACTGCACGAATGTATGCTCGTCGAAGCGTCTGATAAGTTCTTTTACCCAAAAATAGCTGTACGCATATGCCAGCAATCCTCTTCGCCCGAATTCTATCTCTCCATCCAGTCTATTGAAATATGTGTATAGATCTTCCAAATTGGGCCACCAACCATCGGCTCCTTGTCTAATACGCTCCAATCTCTCCCTCTCGATTTCACGGAAATTTTCACGGAATTCCCGGTCGACGAACAACGCCACGCCCTCGTCTAACCACATGGGAATAGGTTGTTCGGTTCGGCCGGTCTCTCGATTTCCAGTCAAACATCCGAAGACTATGTGGCAGTACTCATGTGCGAGTTTACTTTCAAGGAACGTAAGTTGCTGCGAGGCGTGACGAAGGTAATCAAAAATTCCGGCCCATTAATCGGCACGAAACAACAGTTCTCGTCAGGAAGCTCCCTTCCAAACGCTTTGTTCATGGCTGATAGATTGGGATACATGAAGATGGAGAGCTTTACGTTTGGACGATAGTCAAAGAAGGCTTCAACATGATGTCGTGCTTCATTCATTTCTTTGATGCACAAGTCAGCGATTTGGCAGTCCTGACCTGCAAACCAGATGTCAAGTCCATCCTTGGTCCGATGACAGGCCAAAGCCTCTGTTTTGTATTGGCTTTCCAACATACTCACTAATACCTCCCTACTAAGCTTCCGGACACGCTGGATGCACCCCATCGGTGATCGGCTACTACTTCTCTTCAAGGATTATGAAGCCTCGGATCTCGCCTCCATGACGCTCGGTGACATCTTCCTCTTTGTCTATATCTTCTTGGCCAAAGCTGTATATCTCGGTTCCACGATACGGTTTTCAACAGCCATCTGAAGGGCTTTGGGGCTTCCCAGCAGCACAACTAATTGTTTTCCTCGAGTCATGGCGGTGTAAAGCAGGTTACGTCTTAGGAGCACGTAATGTTGTGTGCTTAGAGGGACGATCACCGCCCGGTATTCACTCCCCTGAGCTTTATGAACGGTCACGGCATAGGCGAGTATCAGTTCGTCCAATTCCGAAATATGATACTGAACTGAGCGGTCTTCAAAATTGACCATCAGCTCATTCCATTCGGGGTCATATGAAGCGATCCTGCCCACGTCACCGTTGAAGACTTCTTTATCGTAATTGTTCCTGACTTGCATTACTCTGTCGCCCACACGGAACTTATCGCCTTTAATCACTCGACCGCGCGGGTTGAGCATTTGCTGTAGCTCTCTATTCAGGTTCTCCGTCCCGACAGTGCCTTTGTGCATGGGGCTCAGGATTTGGACATCCTCGACCGGATCAAAGCCGAACTTGGTGGGAATTCGCTGGCAGACTATTTCTTTTATAATTCGCAAGACCTCGTCCGGATCTTCCTTTTCGATCATATAAAAGTCAGGTTCGGAGCCTTCCACTTGTTTCTGAGGGAGCTTGCCGGCATTGACGAGGTGAGCGTTTTCGATAATAAGACTGGCCCTCGCCTGCCTGAAAACCGTCTGAAGACGAACCACCGGGACCTTGCCGGTTTCCACGAGATCGCCAAGCACATTGCCCGGGCCGACGGAGGGGAGTTGATCCGCATCGCCCACCAGAATGAGGCTACTTTGAGCATGAATAGCTGACAATAGATAGTGCATTAAAGAGATGTCCACCATAGATACTTCGTCAACAATAATGAATTCAGCTTCGAGCGGCCTGAAGGCCCCCCTCTGAAAACCGCCTTCTCCTGGCGAGTATTCGAGCAGTCGGTGGATTGTTTTGGCTTCTCTCCCGGTAGCTTGGGCAAGGCGCTTGGCCGCCCGACCTGTGGGCGCGGCCAACAGGACCCTGATTTGCTTTGCCTCAAGGATATCGATCAAGCACCTTAGGAGGGTCGTCTTTCCGGTGCCCGGCCCCCCTGTGATTATTAATACTTTGTATTCGAGAGCGGCTGAGACCGCTTCGCTCTGGGCCGGCGACAGAGTTATGGCCGTTTTCTTTTGAATCCATTCTATTGCCGCATCTATTTTGATCGGCGGAAGAAAACGAGGCGCAGACATGAGGTTCCGCAATTTCATCGCGACGGAATTTTCCATCGCCGCCATAGACGCCGGATATACTCGGTCCTCCTCTATGACGCATTCCCGCGATGCCGTGAGTTCATCAAGGGCATTTTCCAGGGTATGAAAATCTATCCCAAGTAGTTCGCGTGCTTTTTCCAGCAAAGCTGTCCGAGGATAATAAACATGCCCTTCGCTCTGAATCACGTCCAGAGCATACAGGATGCCCGCGCGCGCCCGTATGGGCGAACGCATGTCAATGCCCAGACTCCCTGCGATCTTATCAGCCGACTTGAATCCGATGCCTCGAATGTCCGTGGCCAGGCAGTAAGGATTGTGGGCGACCATCCGAATCGCCGCGTCACGATACTTCTTGAATATCTTGAAAGCGTAAGTCGCGGAGACTCCGTGTGTCTGTAAGAACAACATCACTTCTCGAATGCTTTTCTGTTCCTGAAACGCCTCAGATATCTTACTCGCGCGGACCCGGCCTATCCCCGGCACTTTTAAGAGCTTCTCAGGTTTCTTCTCAATGATGTCGAGAGTGCTTTCGCCGTATATAGCGGTGATCCGCCGCGCCATTTCCGGACCTATCCCTTTGATAAAACTGGACGACAGGTACTTCTCAATACCTTTTACCGTGGAAGGCGCACGCGACTGCGCTTTGACGAACCGGAATTGTTCGCCGAATTTCTTGTCAAATTCCCATCGACCTTGAAGAACAAGAGTTTCTCCAGGATGGGGCTGCGGCAACGATCCTACTATCGTGATGGGCTGCCGACGTCCCGCGGCCATTAAACGCGCGACAATGAAGTCGCTCGTCTCGTTAGTAAATACAAGCCGGTCAAGAACACCTTCGAGTGTCTCCAAGCGTTCGGCGCCGGTTTTTTCGGGAGTTGAATTCACGAAAGTTCCTGAAAAACGATTTGTTTCAATCCGGAATAATAGAAGAATCTGAGGAGAAAAGAAACGGAAGGCATTCGAGAGAGAGCGTCAAAACGAAGATGAGGGAAAACCCCGGTCAGGTTTTCCCCCACACTCTATATAAGCAACCATACCGTTAACAAATGAGTCTCAATAGCATTCTACCAAAGCAGGCTGGGGCCGCCCGTTACTCCACCGAGAAGTCCCGCGCACAGGTCAAAGCAGGGAAGAGAGCCAAACACACTATTAGACCCGGGTCCGTATGCCATCGGTCCACAAGGCGGGGGACCGCAAGCTCCCGGCGGGTATACTTTGGCCGGGTACGGCCTTGGGCCAAATTGAGCCGGAGCAGGCCCGCACGGACCCATAGTGTTGCCTCCCAGCAGGCTTCCCACCACCAGGAACGGCAATGCAACTATACCGCCGCACAAGCCGGGGAACGGAGCGTCACCCCAATAAGCGCAAGCCGGACCGGCCGCGTAAGGTTTAACGGGATAGGGACCGCATGGCGCAGGATAAGGGGCGGCCGCTACAGGGGGACCGCCGGCCAAGGCAAGGGATGTGAAACTCAGCATCATGATGCTGAGCGAGACAATGAAAACTCTTCTAACCATTATATCCTCCTTTATTTTCAGAAATCGCTCAACACGATTTGGGTGCGCGGGCGTAGGGAATGATCGAATGCCTCTTCCCCTCAGTTCCTGGCGGCGGGAGGTACCACGGTCAACGTGACGTGTCAAGTAAAATATTTGATGCTGCATAGTTGTGGATCTGTTACCAGACATACAATGAATTACACCACACAACATCTTAAAATAACAGCATTTATAATGTTGGTATTAAATCATCTTTCTTTATATTGACTTGAAGCTCAAAAATAGGAATTATGTAGACTATCGGGGGCGTTAGACAGCGTAATAGGCGCTCGCATACCAGCCGGGCGCCCCCCAATCGCGATTCGATAGATCTAAAGTTCAATCCGTAATAAGATATTCCGCGAATTCCAAGCTGGAGGATTGATGAAAGGTCAGCTCACCGTCACTACTATTTTGGCTTTATTTATTGCGGTTTTTCCACGGGTGTCGCCGGGAGCGGGCGGGATCACTCCGGAACAGATCTATCAGCCTGTCATAGACTGGAACAAACTGATCGGGACCTGGGAAGTGCTCCCTGACGATCATCCCCTTGGTGAAAGAGTGAATAATAACCGTAGACCGACCGACAGGACCCTCATGACATTACGAAAAGACGGCACGTGCAGAGTGTTCAACAAGGAATATCCGCTGGGGTCCGACGGTCTATGGACCTCGCAAGATCATAAGATGATTATAACTTTTCCCAATGGCGGCAAGCTCGATCTATTCATTTATGGCATAAGAGGTGACTTCATGATGGCCATGTCACCGATTAAGAACGGAAAGGACCTTCTCTGGTCCCGCGTAAAGTAATATCAAATCATCCCAGATTTCTAAACTAGCTACTGATGGAGATTCATTATGTCCAGCGCCTTGAAGGGTCTTAAAGTTCTTGATCTAACCATGAACTTGCCCGGTCCGTATATGACTTGGCTTCTTGCCGGCTTGGGCGCCAAAGTCATCAAGATAGAGAATGCCCAGGGGGGCGACTATGCGAGAGTCCTTGGCGGGACCGGGTCGGGAGCTATTAATCCTTTTTTTGAAGCGGTCAACCGCAACAAGAGGAGCGTCACCCTGAATCTCAAGCATCCTGAAGGACGGAGACTCTTTCTGGCTCTGTTAGACGAATATGACATCCTGGTGGAGGGGTTCAGGCCAGGCACGATGGAACGACTCGGACTGGGCTTCGGAACCACCAGCGCGGCTCAACCGCGGCTTATCCATGTATCCATATCAGGTTATGGTCAGGACGGTCCTTATCGGCTTCGCGCCGGTCATGACCTGAACTATCTGTCCCTAGCCGGTATCATAAGTATGACCGGTACGAGAGGCGGACAGGCCGCGATTCCCGGGATTCAGATCGCGGATCTCGCGGCAGGGAGTCTCATGGCGCTGAGCGGGTTATTGGCGGCCGTGATACAGCGTCATTCTACAAGCCGCGGTCAATTCGTCGATATTTCGATGTTCCACGGTTCTTTGTCCTTGGCGACAATGGTTTTCGCAGGAATAGAGGCCGGATTGGAAGAACCGGAACCCGGAAAAATGCTTTTGAACGGACGCTTCCCTTGTTATGGCTTATATCGCACCTCAGATAGCCGGTACATGTCGCTAGGATGCATCGAACCTAAATTCTGGGAAAACTTCTGCGCTGCCGTGGAGCGACCGGATCTCGCGAGCTATCAGTTCGGCGCGCCGGAAGTAGTGAAGGAAGTTGAGAATATCTTTGCCGCCAAAACCCAGCGGGAATGGGTGGAATTGATGAAAGATCATGACGCATGCTGTGAGCCGGTCGTGTCGATCAAAGACTCAGTGGAATCGGACCTGGTTAAAGCCCGGAATATGATAAATAACGGGCCTACCGGACATCGTTGTCTCGCATCGCCCTTCAAATTGTCAGGAGCTGGCATTGCTAACGATATCCCTGCGCCTGGTTTGGGGCAACACACCGCTGAAACGCTATCCGGGCTGGGGCTGTCTGAAGAGGACCTTGATCGGCTCTCCCGCGAAGGCGTCATATAGCCGTCATATGCTGCGGATGTCTGTCCGGTTATTAATTACTGCTTCAGCCTATTGACACAGAGAATTGTAACCTTTTCCGTCGCTTTTTCGTCTTAGAGACAAATCTCAGAAAAGGAGGATTTGTCAAATGGACGAAAAGACAAAAGTCATGATTAGCCTCGGGGCCGCAACGGCTGCCAACTGCATTCCATGCTTTGAACATTATTTCGGAAAAGCTGAGGCAGTCGGTCTGACTCCTGATGAAATTCAAGGAGCTGCGGAGATCGGGGAACAGATCAACAAAGGGGCCCAAATGGCGATCAGGAAGACCGTCAATACAATGGTGGTACGCGGCTGTCAGCAGAGGTCGCCCGAGACCAATGCATCCGACAGGTCGTGCTGCGGGTAATCGACAAGGCGCAACAATGGACTTCTGGGATGTCTACGATCAGCATTATTTAAGGGTCAAGAAATTCATTCAGGCCGTGGTGAAAGATGAATGTGCGGCGGATGACCTCTGCCAGGAAACTTTCATGCGCGTGCAACACGGCCTGGACAAACTCAAAGATGAGTCCAAGGTGTCCTCCTGGGTATTTCGCATCGCTTACAACCTCTGCCGGGACCATTTTCGTAAAATGAAATCTTCCCTTGAATGCAAATCCATGGATCGGACGGAGATGCAGGTCCCGGCTGAGTCTTCCATTCACAAGGAGTTGGAGCAGCGCGAGATGAGTCAATGCGTCCAGGAACAGATGAACCTCCTGCCCGAATCACTTCGAACCGTGATCATTCTTTTCGATCTTATGGGGTGCACTCATGGGGAAGTATCCGAGATTCTGGGGATTAGTCGTGAGGCTGTCAAAGTGAGGCTGCACCGGGCCCGAAAAAGGCTAAAGACGATTCTCGAACACGCTTGTTCCTTTGAAACCGACGAGAGAAATGTGCTGATTTGTGAGCCTAGAGGATGCTCAAATGGTTGACACTACTCTAAAGTTAAGGAAGAAACTAACCTTTGAAAGGATGTGGCGCCAATGTGGGGATACGAAGGTTTCTGTTGTGGATTTGGGTGGTGGTGGGTCATTCCCATCGCTATAATTGTCATGATGGCATTGTGTTTCTTTATGATGAGAAGACACATGGGTTGCGTGACTTGCGGACCCTCTTTCCGTGCCGGAGACCAGCTTGGGAGACCTTCTCCGGAATCAGCCAGAGACATCCTGGATAAAAGATACGCTCGTGGAGAAATCGGAAGGGAAGAATACGAACAAAAGAAAAAGGATGTTGAGTGAAGGACCGGCGCCCATAAGACAGCCGGCTTTTGTTTCAGAAAGAGAGTGGGCTCATCCACTCGCATTGTGAATGGGCTCACTCCCAGACTTTTGTTCACTTTTTCATTTTTCTGATTTAATGGTTCCTTCTCTCACCAGCGTCGGCCATGCCGGAAATTCCGGAAGCTCCGGAAATGCTTGTGACGGAAAGGGGGATACACGTAGCTATAATTATAGACGTACGGGCGATAGCTGGAATATCCGTAATTGTAATCGGGATAGTACGTATAGTACGAAGAGGGATAGTACGTGTAGCGCCTATAGTACGGAACGTAACTAAAGGACCTAAAGCTCGATCTAAAATGCTGACGGAAGTGGGCAAGCTCAAATTTCGGGCCATTCCCATTGACGTAAAGCGCATTTACGAAGGGAGAGTCTTGAGCTGAACTGCCCGCGGCCGTCAGCGCCATACTTGTTGTCCTATCGGCGGCATAGGCCAGTCCTGAGAGGGCCAGAGCCACCAATAAGACAACGAACGTCGCAATCTTGCCAGGTGAGTCTCTCATTTTATTTCCTCCTGACGCCGGTTTTGGGCCGGGGTCATACGGCTGGGGGGCATCGTCCCGGAGAAATCAATTTGTTGAGCGTAATCCAATCCGGTGGACCTTAAGATCCACCTGAACAATTAGACGCAGCGGCCGGATTTTTTGTTAAATGGTTGATAAATGAGTTCGTAAGAGGTCGCTTTACACCCGCTCTTTGAATTCCTCACCAAGTAGGCCTTCAGGGCGAACAAGAAGCACGAGAATAATGATAAGGAAGGCTAAAGTATTCTTAAAAGCTATTGAAATAAAGCCGCCTGCCAAGGACTCAGCAACGCCCAGAATGAGCCCTCCAACAATCGCGCCGGGAAGGCTGTTCATTCCGCCGAGAATAGCAGCGGCAAACCCCTTGAGAAACGGTTCGAGCATAAAAAACGGATCGAGAATCAATGCGGGAGCTAAAAACAAACCGGCCAGCACGCCCAGTGCCGCGGCCAGTCCCCACGAAAGAGCCAGCACCCTTCGTGTGGGAATACCCAAAGTCTGAGCTGCCGGAAGATTTTCCGAAACGGCTCTCATAGCCAGCCCCAGCTTGGTCTTCTGAACCAGTAGGTAGAAGAGAAGACAACATAAGAGGCTGATGCAGAGCGTGCCCAGGCTCAATTGGCTCATTATGATTCCCTTCACCTGATAGAGTTTGAACTCGGATAGAGGGAAGGGAAAGGAATGGGGCTCAGTTCCGCCGAAATACGTGACCAGCCCTTGTATGATAAGGCCAAGGCCCAATGTCAGGATAATCTGGCCCAATTGCGTGGCGTCACGCCGTTGCGCAGGCACCAGTATCCCAAAATAGAACGTCATGGCGATGGCTGAGCCGAAAATCACGCCCAAAATAGCCGCGGCAGCGAATGGAAAGTTAATGCCTAGCAGAAAAAATGCCATAAATGTTCCGGCGGTGGCCACATCTCCGTGAGCGAACTGCAAGATTCGAGTCGAACGATAAATAAGCACCAGGCCCAAAGCTACCAGGGCATAAACGCTGCCTACTGACAATCCCGCCACCGTATATTGGATGAATCGCATATTTGCTCCCCTCATTGCAGAAGCATTTGAAGGCCATGCTGGGGGAAACTTTTTGCAAAAAGTTTCCCCCAGCGCCCCCTTCAAAAACTCCCAATTATTGCGATATCCCAAGCAGCACGGCCTCCGGGTCACTGAGTACAAAATTCCCGTCTGGCCTCGATTACGCACCGATCTCTATATACTCATCAGTTCGGGACTCCAATTATAGGAGTTTTTGGGGAGGGGTCCGGGGAGGCCCTTTTTGCAAAAATGGCCTCCCCGGTCACTCTTCAAAGAACTCATTAATTCTACCTCAAAGGCCAGTTTCGGAAATAGAGCCTGGTTTTGAACCAGGCGCCCGCAAGTCCTAGCGGCTCAAAAATCAATACAAAGAGGATGACCGCTCCGAAAACAACGGGAACCATTTCCCTGAATGAGGTGAAAAGTTGAGGGACCAGAATGACAAACGCCGCGCCCATTATTGAGCCTTCAACTGACGCCAATCCCCCTATAATTACTGCCACGAACAGCGTGATGGACTCCATAAAAGTAAACATATTGGGCTCCAGATACCCCAGGAAGAGCGCGTACAGACCGCCCTGAACGCCGGTATAAAAGGAGCTTACGGCGAAAGAGAGTAATTTGTAGCGAGTGAGGTTAACCCCGATTACCTCGGCTGCAATGTCGTTGTCTCGGATCGCTATAAAAGCCCGTCCCATATATGATGAAATGATGTTGTAGGAAATTAAAGTGAAACCTAGAGCAATTAGGAAATTGAAATAATAGGTGAATACTTTAGGGGAAAGCCCAAGCAGCGGATGTAGTTTTTCAATATGAAGCCCCATACGCCCGCCGGAAAGAACCTCGGAGTTAGCCAGGATCTGGTAAACCGCTATTCCGAATCCCATGGTGGCGATAGCCAGGTACGGGCCTTTCAAACGTAGAGATGGAAATCCTACTACTATTCCGAATAGGCCGGCGGCGACTCCTGCGCCAGTAAGGGCTATAGGCCAGGGCACATCAGCCCGGACCAGATGCCCGAAAGTATAAGCTCCTATCGCCAAGAAACCGGCTTGCCCAAAAGATATTTGCCCTGTATATCCTATGAGCAGATTTTGACCCTGAACTCCTACGGCATAGATGCAGATCAATGTTGCGATGTAGACGACGTGTTCAGGGCTGTACCACGGCAATAGCAGCACGGCGATCACAATGGCGGATACCCAAATGCGTGTCCAGGGTTTCCGAATTAACTGCAATTCCTCTCGATAGCTCTCGATAAGATCCATACTTCCATCTCGTTATGTATATAGGGAATCAATGAGATCCGCGTAGCGCTTTTCCAAAAAACGCCTCTTGACCTTTTTTGTGGGAGTCACATCGCCGTCTTCTTCATAGAATCGTCTCGGGAGCAGAGCGAACTTCTTTATGCTCTCGACCTGCGAAAGCGTCTGATTCACTTTCCGAACTTCCTGATCCATCAGCTTGTTTATCTCCGGATTACGTGTGAGGTCGGCAAATGTGGTAAATGGAACTCTGTTGTCCTGGGCATACTTGGTGACATTGTCTTCATCAATGAGAATCAGCGCAGTCAAATATTTCCGCCCGTCCCCAATGACAACCGCATCCTGAATATACGGGCTGAACTTTAACTTGTTTTCTATGAATGCCGGTGTGATATTTTTCCCGGCCCGCGTAATGATAATATCTTTCTTCCGATCAAGGATTTTGAGGTACCCATCCTCCAGCGCTCCAACATCTCCTGTGTGAAGCCAACCGTCTTTGAGTGTCTCCGCGGTAAGATCGGGGTCCTTGAAGTATCCCTGAAACACACCGACACCTTTGACAAGAATCTCACCATCTTCCGCGATTTTCACTTCCATGTCATCAATGGGCTCCCCAACGTATCCCCAGCGGGGGCGGTCCTTTCGCTGAACGGCGATTACTCCTGTAGACTCCGTCTGGCCATAGCCCTCACGTAGAGGCACTCCTAAAGCGTTATAGAATTCGAAAAGCTCCGGAGACGCGGGCGCCGCGCCGCAGATGGCCCATCGAACCCGCTCCATTCCCAACTGCCGCTTCAAATGGGTCAGGACCAATAAATACAACGGCCAATAGAGCACGGCCCATTTCCGCCTGTCCCAACTGTGCTCGGGAGTTCTTACGTAACGGAGTCCCACTTTAATGGCAATCCCGTAAAGAAGCCTTTTCACAGCGGTTGAATCAGACATACGTATTGATATTGCCGACGCGAATTTCTCCCAGATTCTGGGGACGCTGGCAAAGACCGTTGGGGAAACTTCTCGAAGATTTTGCGGCAAGGTATCCAGGCTTTCCACGAAGTTAACCGTCCCGCCCATCCAGACAGCCTGGAACAGAGAGATCAAATTCTCGTAGATGTGCGCCATCGGCAAATAGGAAACAGACTCTTCCGGGCCGATCGAAGGTGAAGCCGCCAGAAATGACCTCGTCATTTCTAAAATATTGCTGTGGCTGATCATAGCCGCTTTGGGCCTACCGGTCGTTCCCGACGTGTAGATGATCATAGCGATGTCGTCCGGTTTAACAGTTTTTAATCTGCTATCTACAGCGTCAGGATTGTTACGAAGGCACTCCCGACCGCGTTCCAGAAAATCGTCAAAGAAGACTATTTTTTCATGCGTAAAACCCCAAAGGCCTTTTGGGTCCCAGATCACCACTTGCTTTAAGTCGAGGTCCGGCAATATTTGAAGCGCTTTATCAACCTGCTCCTCATTCTCAACAAAGAGGACCTTTGATTCGGAGTGTCCCACGATATAAGCGACCTGTTCCGGCGCGGAAGTAGGGTACACCCCGCAGCTCACGCCCCCGATCGTCATGGCTCCTAGATCGGAGAACAACCATTCCGGCCTGTTGTCCCCTAAAATGGCCACCTTGTCCCCGGGTTGAAGCCCGAGCGCCAGCAGGCCGACCGCAACTTCGCGCACCCTGGTCCCGTATTCGGTCCAGGATATGCGCTTCCAAATACCCATTTCTTTGCGTCGAAGAGCCACACGGTCTTTTAGGCTGTCTACCTGTTGGAAAAAAAGTTCCGGGAACGTGGACGCTCGCGCCATCACCATCTCCTTCTTTTCTTGTATAAGCGCCAGCCCTTTGGAGACGCGGCTTCCCCGCCCAGTCCCAAATACAGCTCCTGGACGTCCTCATTCTCTTGGAGTTCTTTGGATGTCCCCTCCAGCACTGTCCGCCCGGCTTCCATTATGTATCCGTAATGAGCGATGCTGAGCGCCATTCTTGCGTTTTGTTCGACCAGCAATATGGTGGTCCCTGCCTGACTGATCTTGAGGAGAGCGTCGTACACCGAGCGTCCTACCATGGGCGCGAGCCCCAATGACGGCTCGTCCAGCATGAGGAGCTTGGGTCGCCTTAACATGGCCCTCGCCATAGCCAACATCTGCTGTTCGCCGCCTGATAACTTTTCAGCTTGTTGCTTAGTCCGAGCCTTTAGGATTGGGAATAGCTCATACACAAAATCGAGGTCCCTTTGGACATCCTTGTCGCGACGGCCCCAGCACCCCAGATCCAGATTTTCTTTGACGGTGAGTTCCCGAAATAAACCTCTGTCCTCCGGCACGTACACGATCCCCAGGGACGCGACCTTCTCAGGAGCCAGCCGTTGGATCCGTCGACCTGCGAACTCTATAACCCCCTTCTTAGGCTGATCCTTGATAAGTCCGGCGATGGTCTTCAGCAACGTCGTCTTGCCCGCTCCGTTGGGTCCGAGCACCGCAAAAATCTCCCTTTCTTTCACTTCCAAAGAGAGACCGTGCAGCGCATAAATTCGATCAAAATAAAGAGTCTCTATATTTGTGATTTTCAATAGAGGCGGCATTTCTGATATCTTTCTAATGAGGCGCCCTATAATTCAGGCTTAATGCGAGTCAACCCTCGCCCAAATAGGAGCGGATCACCTCAGGGTGCCGCTGCACTTCTTCGGGGGTTCCGTGAGCTATTTCCAGTCCCGATTCGAACGCTATCATCCGTTCCGCAATTCGAGACGCTATGCGTAAATCGTGTTCAACCAGCAGTATGGCGGCTTTAAACCTGCCATGGATTTCCATGATGTGATATGCGAATTCCTGCTTCTCTTCCGATGTCAAACCGGCCACCGGCTCGTCAAGCAAGAGCAATTTCGGTTCCATGGCCAAAGCCCGCCCCAACTCGACTCGCTTTTGAATCCCATATGGACAATCGGCTACCAATGAATGTCTGTACGCCTGGAGATCCAAGAATTCGATAATTTCTTCCACCATTTCGCGGTGCCGCAATTCTTCCGTTCGTATCCTAAAAATAGCGTGCATAGGCTTTTTATGAAATTTGATGTGACGCCCCAGAAGCAGATTGTCCAAGACGCTCATGTGGAGAAAGAGCCGCAGATTCTGAAAGGTCCGTGCGATACCTTTGCGTGCTATGGCGTCAGGGGAGAGACCGACAATATTTTCTCCCCCAAAAAGGATTTTGCCGCTGGTTGGATGATAAACGCCGGAGATGCAGTTGAAAAGTGTGGTCTTTCCTGACCCGTTTGGGCCGATGACAGACAGGATCTCGTTCTCCTGCACAGTAAAATCCACGCCGGCCAAGGCCTGGATCCCCCCGAAGCTGATGAACAGTTTATTGATCGTTAAAAATTCCATGATTTAACAGCCCGCCCGTCTCAGCTCTCTCGCAAAAGCTTCAATGGATCAAAATCGCAGCGCTCCGTCCCGTGGAGGCGGGTTTTAAGACCCGCCCCACATCCCGCCGAACTCGCAGGGCACGGGATCGTCTTTCGGCAGCGGATTGTTGCAATGAGACCACCCCGGTACTATTGGAGGCATCTGTGCAATGCCAGGGCGCCGCCACCCTAATTATCAAAACAGCGGCGCAAATACCGTAAATTTCTCCAGAGGCACATGCTTACCCTTTTGCGCCTGGCCCATTCTCGAAGCGTTCACACCATGCCTTCGATCCGGTGAATAGGTCACTGGAGCGCCCATTCCCTCCGGTTTCCAGTCCTTGATCTTTTCCATTCCCGCGATGAAACTATCGACAGTAAGATTGCGGCCTGCGTTCTTGAGGCCTTCCACCATGTGCATCATGGAGGCCGCCCCGAAAACAGCGAGAAATTCTTTTCCCTTCAGGCTGGGATCGTACTTGATGAGTATTTCTGCGACCTTGTCGGCTTCAGGCTCCGCGCCCGGGACACTCGTGTTTCCCGGGAGAGCTATATAGGCGCCTTCCCAAACTTCTGCCCCGGCCAGCTTGTACATTATCGGATCGCCGATGGGAAAAGAGAAAATTGTCTTCGGCTTGTATGCTATCTTAGCCATCTCTTTCACGATCAGGGCCGCATGGGTCATGGTGGGATAGACGATCACGGTGTCAGCCCCGGTTTCTTTGAGCTTCAGGGCATGAGCGCCCAGCGCTCTGTCGGACAGTTCAAAGGGCACAGCTTCCACCAGCGAGGCCTTTCCGGCAAGACCGGCCAATGCTTTATTGACTCCTTCGACAGCGTTTTTTCCGTAATCGTCATTCTGATAAAATAGGGCGAGTTTCTTGCTACCCAATTTGTCTACGGCATATTTGGCCGCGTACTCAGCTTCGTCTCTGTAGTCCGTGTATGCAATAAACACATACTTCCGTTTTTCTTTGGGCAACTCCGGCCATATCCGCACATTAGCATACGCCGTGACAAGGGGGATTTTGTTGTCTCCAAAGAAATCCTTGGCCGCGCTGCATATGGCGGTCCCGAGTACCCCGCAGTAGGCGAAAACGCTCCCCTTCATTTCCTCAATATTTGCCATGCCGCGAGTAGGATTATATGCGTCATCTTTTATAACAACCTTGATTTTGCGTCCATGAACGCCCCCTTGGGCATTAACGTGATCAGCCCACGCCTTCATGCCCAGAGCGGTAGTCCCCCAATGGGCAGCGGGACCTGACAAGGGCGTCGTAACGCCGACAGTTACCTCAGTGTCCGTGACACCTGCAACACCCGCCGAAAATACCGTTCCAGGCAAAATCAGCAGAGCCGTCATGAGGAAAAAAGTGATTCCCTTGATCATCATGGCTTAACCCCTTTCTCGCAAATTTTTCGTTCAGTCATCCGATGAATCTCCACCCAAATATCTTCCTGTTCAGTTTTTCATCTATTGCGCAGAGAATCCACGCTCTGAAAGCGAGGTTTCCCCAGCAGACTGTCTCACAGCGAAAAATGGCCCCGGATTGAAGCCTCATCACCAAGTCGTTCAGTCGATGGAGGATTTCCACGTGAATCCGTTTTAGAAGGCCTCCAAGAATGTAGCTTTTTATATTGACCGACTCTCCAGCCTGATGTTGCACAGTGGGTAGGTAATCCGATATCAGCTAACGTTACCTGAATGAGACGCATAGATCAACTTAAATCACACATTGCTCTCAAATTCATTGAAGCGCGCTCTAATCACAGTATCATTTTGGAAATTATCTCTTTCATTATTTCGGTGGCGCCTCCGCCAATGGAAAGGATTCGGCTGTCTCTGAACAGTCTTTCCACGGGATATTCACGCATATACCCATATCCTCCATGTATTTGAACGGCCGCATGGCATACCTTATCGCAAATTTCAGATGAGAAAATTTTGGCCATAGAAATCTCTTTCACCATGTTTTCTCCTGCTTGAATCTTTGCAGCCACACGATATGTAAATTCGCGACTCACCTCTACAAGCGTGGCCATGTCTACTAATTTGTGGCGAGTTACTTGGAATCCGACCAGCGGCCGGCCAAAGGCTTCCCGCGTCCGAGCGTATTTTATTGATTCTTCCAGCGCCAACTCAGCCGTGGAATTGGCCATGAGGGCAAGGTAGAGCCGTTCCTTTTGGAAATTGCTCATTATGCCGTAAAACCCGGCTCCTTCTTCGCCTAAAAGGTTTTCAGCCGGCACGCGAACATCCTGAAACGAGAGTTCGCCAGTGTCCGAGGCCCACCATCCCATTTTTCTAAGCTTCTTGGAAACCGAAAACCCCGGGGTATCCGTCTCCACCACCAGGAGGCTTACGCCTTTATGACCCGGGCCTCCGGTTCGCACCGCGACAGTGATCTGGTCCGCCCGGGTCCCGGATGTGATCATGGTTTTTGAGCCGTTAACAATATAGTGGTCTCCATCACGAACTGCTCTCGTCCTGATGTTAGCCACATCCGAGCCGCCGCCGGGTTCGGTAATACCCAGCGCTGCGATTTTTTCCCCCAGAAGCACGGGCTTTATGAAGCGCTCTTTCTGTTCAGCCGTTCCTAATGCAAGAATGGGCGGCAACGCGATGGAGTGGGACATCAGGCCGGCCGCGATTCCACCTGAACCGGAGCGGGTCAATTCTTCGGTTACGACTACCTCATGAAAGACGTCGCTCTCAAAGCCGCCCCATTCTTCCGGATAGCCGACTCCGAGTATCCCCAGTTCACCGACCCTCCGATAAAGCTCGCGGGGGAATTCCCCGGCTTCCTCCCACTCTTCCACAAACGGCTTTATTTCTTTTTCTACGAAACGCGCCACCGTCTGCCGAAGCATCCTGTGCGATTCGTCAAAGTAGTCCGGATTGTATTTCACAATTTATGCCTCAGAGCTTCGGTGGGGGGATCACGACTGCTTCACCTGTGCCCACGGTTTGTCCGCGTTGATTAGTCCATAGCAGCTTCAGACGTATACGGCGTTTTTCTTCCAGTTTTTCAATGACCTCTGCAGAAGCGGTAATGGTATCGCCAAAGAACGTGGGAGACCGGAATCGTGTGCTGGCTTCGACGAGGATGGTCCCTAGCCCAGGCAGTTTCATCCCAAGAACATTGCCAATGAGCGCTTGTGGAACTGCCCCATGAGCGATGCGTTTGCCGAAGGGCGTGCTTTTGGCGAATTCTTCGTCAACATGCATAGGGTTGAAATCGCCGCTTATCGCGGAAAAAAGATATACATCGGTTTCGGAGATGGTCTTCGTAAAGGACGCTTTCATGCCGATCTCCAATTCATCATAAGTCAAACCGAATTTGTATTGCATAAGTGAAGATCCTCCTATACCGATTACGTGTGAACGAGCTTGAGTCTTTCACGACACTCTTGAACAGTGGCCACTTCGCGCCCCTGATCACGAACCATACGGGCTGCTTTTCCCACAAGCTCGCCGTTGGATTTCGCCATTATGCCGGCGCTCAGGTAAAAGTTGTCTTCCAGACCTACGCGCACATTCCCTCCCAGACCTATAGCCGCAGCCACGAGACGCCACTGATCCAGGCTGATTCCGATGACTTCCCAATCGCTGTCAGGCGGCAAAAGCTCTACCATCCTGACGAGATTCGGGGTGGTAGGCGGGATACCACCCAGGACGCCTATAATCAGACTAAATTGATAAGGCGCCTGTAACAGGCCCATGTCGATTAATGGGTAAGCATTGCCTATATGGCCGAGATCGAAACATTCCAGTTCCGGTTTGGTCTGAGCCTCGTTCATGGCCTGAATTATTTGCATGATTTCTGAAAATGGATTGGGGAACACGAATTCGAAGACAAATTTCTTTTTGTCCGTATTGTACTTGGCATAATTCATGGAACCCATATTAAGCGCGGCTATGGCAGGTTTGACGGACTTTATATGCGCGACCTTCTGTTCGGCGCTTACATTGATAGCTCCTGTCGAGAAATTAATGATGATGGGACAAGCCGCTGTGACCGCATCATATATATTTTGGTAGTCCTTCACCTCATAACTTGGGGAACCGTCAGGGGTCCTGGCGTGTATATGGACCACAGCGGCGCCCGCGTCATATGCCCTTTTGGCCTCAGCGGCATAATCTTCCGGAGTATAGGGTATGCTCGGACATTGAGCCCTATTAGCCACCACTCCGGAAAGAGCGCAAGTGATCATGCAAGATCGCTCAAAATCTTGATTTCCCTTGACCCAAAACGATGACATAGATAGCAAACTCCTCGATTGCCGGATTGATTAGAGTCTATTTCAGCGGCCTTTCCAAACAGGTTTCCTTTTTTCCAAGAAAGCTGAAAGCCCTTCCTTTGCGTCTTCGGTTTCTATTACATCCCCGAGCCGGCCACATAAATAGTCCAGCGCTGACTCAAGATCCATGTCCTCTGCCGAAGCCAGCGCAGGCCGGCCGATTCTGATCGCTAACGGCGCCTTGGCCACCACGGTCTTTAATGCTTCTTCCACCGCATTTTCAAACTGGTCCGGAGGCAGCGATCGAGTAATAAGTCCCATCTTTTCAGCTTCGGTAGCGGAAACTATGCGACCCGTGTAAATCATTTCAAGCGCCTTTTTTCGTGAACAATTACGAAATATCAGAGCGCCGATCATCATGGGGAAGAGCCCGACGTTTACTTCGGGCGTGCCGAATCTTGTCCCTTCACGAGCGTAAACCATGTCGCAGGACAACATTAGCCCTAAACCACCGGCCAAGCAATTGCCGTTGACTCGGGCCACAAGCGGTTTCGGAAATACAGCAAACCTTTTCAGCAGCGTCGCGTATTTCCGTGCGCCCGCCACATAATCCCGGCCGGCAAATGAAGTCGCCAGGTCAGCTCCCGAACAAAAGGATTTGTCGCCGGCGCCGGTTATGCAAACGACTCGAACCTCCTCGTCGGCTTCTGCTTTATCAAGACGCCGAAAGAACTGATCGATGAGTTCGAGACTGACGGCGTTGCCTCTGGGCTCACGGTTGATCGTCATCCAGGCCGCGCCCTGATTTACCTCATAAAAAAGATCGCCATCACTCATTTGTTTGTTCCTCCGGCTCGGGCTCTATTTCCACCAGTATCTCGCCGGGCGTTACCTGGGCTGCCACCTGTGTGTTTACGGCTTTGACGATCCCGGCGTAAGGCGCAGACAGGGTTATCTCCATTTTCATGGCGGAAACCACCACCAGAGGAGCGCCTCGCTCGACCCGCGCTCCCACCTGAACCAGCACCCTCATCACTGTGGCAGGAGTGGGTGGCGTCACCTGGCCGGGAATTTCCCCCGGTCGTCTGGAAGTCCGCCTTTGCAATTGATCCGTGTCTTGCACAAAGCGGGCCCGGCCTTCTACCCAGAGCCATAGGCCGTCAACTGTTTCGCCAAGAAAAAGGTTCAAAGGCCTTCCATCCACTTCAAGATGCAACTGCTCGTGAGACACAGGCTTTGCAACCACTCTTTGCTCTCTGGCGCCTGTGGAAACCAAGAACGCGCCTGTCTCATCGGGCCGAGTCGTTTCAAATGAATAGGTCTGTCCTGAAATATTTAGCTTGTATTCCAAACTTGTCTCCAACGAACTGCCGGTAGGACCTGCGTCTTGCCGGTCCGTTGCAATGGACCGGTAATTATCAAGCAGCCTTGAATCCGATTCCGACCGGCACAGAGAAACTGTTGCAAAATTCTTTGTGAGGCTGCAATCGTGCCACGATTGGCCCTCACCCTGTCCCTCTCCCGGAAGGAGAGGGAACTCGTACAGCGGCTCCCCAAGCGCCCCTCTCCCTCTGGGAGAGGGGCGGGGGTCAGGGTGTGAAACAAGCAGGACTGTCTCATCGTGCTACGATTCCGACATAATCAGCAGTTTTGCAACAGTTTCCAGAGGCCGGTCGCTACCAATCAATGGTAGGGCCCGGCGTCCCTGCCGGGCCACGGGGTTTTAGAGCCGTATAGGATATTGCCTTGCTGCCCGAGTACCGGCAAGATCCCGGTCCTACCGGCTATTGCGCCAGATCCCAGGCTCCGAGAGTTCTCCAGGGGGACACCGGTTCAGATGTTTGTAAGCGTCGATCTTCGGCTCTTTGGATCTTCGATCCAACCATATCATTGGCCACAAAACCTAGCGCGGCCATCTCATCAGCAGCGGTATCCGGCTGCCACCCGGAGCAATGCTCTTCAATAAAATGCGTGTGAGTTTCTCCGCTCCGGAATTCATTGGACGACAGGATGTCCAGCAAGAACTCAATGGGAGTTTTCACGCCCAGGATAATGGTTTCCTTCAATGCACGGATCATTCTCGCGCAGGCAGCGGGCCTGTCCTCAGCCCAAACAATCAGTTTGCCGAGAATAGGATCATATTCGACAGGCACATTCAACCCGGCGCGAATACCGTGATCGAAACGGATTCCAGGACCTTCCGGAACTTTAAGAAAGAGGATCTTTCCCGGCGCCGGCATAAAATCGGCTGCCGGATCTTCGGCATATATCCTACACTCTATCGCATGTCCTTTTCGGGTCACGTCCTTTTGGTTAAATGGGAGGGGGCTGCCCGAGGCAATTTCCAACTGTCTCCGAACCAGGTCAAGTCCGGTGATCATTTCGGTGACAGGGTGCTCCACCTGAAGGCGAGTGTTGACCTCGAGGAAGTAGAAGTTTCCTGACTGATCTAAAAGGAACTCCACCGTGCCCGCGTTCACGTACCCTGCCGCAAGAGCCGCGGCTGTGGCGGCCGCTCCCATCCTTGCCCTCAATCCGTCGTCTAACGCAGGTGACGGCGTTTCTTCGATGATTTTCTGATGACGCCTCTGTATTGAGCATTCCCGTTCGAAAAGATGGACGACATTTCCTTGTGCGTCTGCCAGAATTTGGAACTCGACATGCCGCGGGCGATCCAAGTATTTCTCCAGATAAATTGCGCCGTTCCCAAATGCGCTCAGGGCTTCGCTGGCCGCCAGCTCAGCGGCTTCTGGCAGCTCGGATTCTGATTCTACAATTCGCATGCCTTTTCCGCCACCGCCCGATGCCGCTTTTATCAGCACAGGCCACCCCATTTCTCGGGCAGCGTAGGCCAGGCGGGATACATCCGCCTCGGGCGACGTCATTCCCGGTATAATCGGGACATTGCTTTCGGTCATGATTCTTCGGGCAGCCGTCTTTTCTCCCAATTTTGCCATCACATCAGCCGGTGGGCCTATAAATACAAGCCCCTCAGCGGCCAATCGCTCTGCAAACTCGGGGTTTTCCGCCAGAAAGCCATAGCCCGGATGTACAGCCTCTGCGCCGGTTTCTTTCGCCGCCAGGATGATCTTTTCAATATTGAGGTAGCTGGATAGCGGATCAGAAGGGCCAAGGAAGACAGACTCGTCAGCAATCAAGACATGCGACGCATTGCGGTCAGCCTCTGAATATACAGCGACGGTCCGGACTCCCATTTCGCCCGCTGTCCGCATCACTCGAACCGCTATTTCACCGCGATTTGCCACCAAAATCTTGTTAAACATACCAGGGCCTCTACATGCGGAATGTGCCGTGCCCCTGATCGCGGTCGACCAACGGCGCGTTCAGTGAAACGGATATTGCCAAGCCTAGAACATCGCGAGTTTTGGCCGGATCCAAGATCCCGTCATCCCACAGATTTGCGGTGGAGTGATAAGCATTGGATTCTTTCAGCGCCGCTTGTATAATCGGCCCTCGAATCGCCTGCATCGCCTCGGGCGACATGGGAGGAATCCCTTCCCGCTGGAGTTGGTCATTCTTGACCGAAACCAGCACGTCGGCCGCCTGTTCACCGCCCATAACAGCTATCTGAGCGTTGGGCCACATCCAGAGAAATCTCGGGCCATACGCCCGGCCGCACATTCCGTAATTTCCCGCGCCGAACGAAGCGCCGACAATGACCGTGAATTTCGGCACTGTTGCAGTGGAAACCGCATGCACCATCTTATGGCCGTCTTTGGTTATTCCGCCACGCTCATATTCTCGACCGATAATGTAACCGGAAATATTCTGAAGAAAAACCAGAGGAATGCCCTGGCGATCATTCAATGAAATGAATTGAGTCGCTTTAAGAGCGCTGTCCGAAAAGAGCACCCCGTTATTGGCGAGTATGCCCACTTGGCACCCATGAATATAAGCCCATCCGCACACAAGGGTGGGGCCGTAAAGCGCTTTGAATTCCAGAAATTCAGATCCGTCAACTATTCTTGCTATAATCTCCCGCGCGTCATAAGGCTTTGAAATGGACTGCGGCGCTATCCCCCAGATTTCCCGAGGATCGTAGATCGGGTCCAGAGGCCCCCGCCGCGGGATGCGTGCTTTCTCCCTTTCGGGTAGCATGGCAACGACGTCCCGAAGTATCTGAATGGCGTGCTCATCATCTTCAGCAAAATAGTCAGAAACGCCGGATTCCTTGCAGTGCAGCATGGCCCCGCCAAGTTCTTCGGCCGTTACGTCCTCGCCTGTGGCAGCCTTCACCAAAGGTGGGCCGCCGAGGAAGATTGCGCCCGTGCCGGAGACATGAACCACATGATCCGACATGGCAGGAATGTAAGCGCCGCCGGCGGTACATAGGCCCATAACCGCCGTAATCTGAGGAATATTCATCTTGGACATGATGGCCTGATTGTAAAAAATGCGGCCGCCACCATCAGCGTCAGGGAAGATCTCTGATTGCAAAGGCAAGAATGCCCCGCCGGAGTCCACCAGCATAATCGTAGGAAGATAGTTCTCCATAGCGATAGTCTGGCATCTGAGAGTCTTCTTGACCCCCATGGGATATACCGTACCGCCCTTGATCATCGGATCGTTAGCATGGATGAGGCATTCCCGGCCATGTATCAGCCCTATGCCGGCTCTGGTGCCGGCCCCATGGACCTTGCCGTCGTATAGTCCTCGCGCGGCCAAAGGCGCAATCTCCAGCCACGGACTGTTCCTGTCCAGTAATTTTTCCAGGCGCTTCTGAACCGGTAATTTTCCTAGTTCAGCATTTCTCTTGATAGCTTTTTCCGAGCGATCTTCGCGCGCTCTTTTCAGCTCGACCTTGAGTTCAGCGACCATCTTTTCCATGGTTTCATAATTGGCCTTGTAGTCATCCGAGCTGGTGTCAATTCGGCTTTCAATTATTTCCATGACGCTAGACCTTGTACATTTGCAGAAGATCGTCGGCAATGGTCATCCTGGCGACCTCCGATGTGGTCCCGGCGATAGCCGCGTACTTCGCTTCTCTGTACGCCCGTTCAACCAGGTTGCCCGAGACATAACCGGGACCGGCCATAATTTGCATAGCCATTGAAGTAACCTGCTCCGCCGCCTCGGAACTGAATACTTTGGCGCAGTGAAGAACTGTTGAAGCTTCAGAATCAGCGACGGCATACAACCAACCGGCCCTGTACGCGAGAAGCTCCGCTGTCTGTAACAGGGTGACCATATCAGCCAATTTGAAACGGATTTCTTGAAACCGATTGACAGGTTTGCCACCCCGGACATGCGTATCGGAATATTTCTTGGCCGCAGCCAATGTTGATTTCATAAGCCCGACCGAGGTCATCGTCAGGACCAGGTCCTGAATTTGATTCAAGAAGTCGAAGGGCTTCCGATCGGTAAACGGTCCCAGCGCCAGCGCGTTAGGAACGCGAACATTTTTGAAATTCACGCCTGCCACAGTCAAACCGTCATAGCCTAGAGTCTTCAGTCGCTCTCCAACCGCCACCCCCGGAGACGCAGGTTCCACCAAAACGATCATTTGCCCGCCTTGGGCTTGAGCCACCACTGCTATGAAGTCTGCTATCGGGGCATTGGTGACGAAATCTTTCCGTCCGGAGAGGACGTAATAATCGCCATCTGCGTGGATCGAAGTGGGCAGATAGCCGGACGATTGCTCATCCTCCGACTCGGAAATAGCCACAGCGCCTATTAACAGGCCCCGTTCCAATCTCTGCGTGATTTCCTTGATCGGCTCGGACGTACCGAACCCCTTCAGCAGACCTCCAAAAACACGGGCGGTAACTTCCACAGTCAGGAAAAGAGCGCCGGATGCTTCCGAAAACTCTTCCTGACCGGCTATCAATGTCATTGATTCGGACCGGCTTTCCGGCCCGACGCCCACACTCAGATAGCCTGCTTGGGCGAGCCTCGTGAGATATTGTTTTGTGGTATTTCTGATTTCCGGGATTTCGGCCCGATCGAGCGCATCAAGTTCAAGAAGCGCATCACGATCTAATATCGCGGAGACTGTCTGTTTGAGCTGCCTTTCCTCTGTCGTCCAATCAAAATTCACGGGCCTAAGACCTCACATCAAACGAGAGATCAATACCTTCTGGATGTCCGATGTGCCGCCGCCTATAGGCGCGAGACGGCTGTCTCGAAAGACTCTTTCTATGTCATACTCGTGACAGTACCCGTACCCGCCCAGAACCAGAAGCGCATCATTGGTCGGCTTCAACGACCAGTCGCCCACAAACAGCTTGGCGACAGCCGCTTCGAGATGATTCAGCGGCCGACCTTGATCCTTACACCACGCGATGCGATAAACCAGTGACCTGGCTGCTTCATAGAATATCTTGATATCCGCCAGCTTGTGCTTGACGGCCTGGAAACTCGCTATGGGGCGGCCGAATTGTTCCCTTTCCTGGGCGTACCGGGCGCACCGCTGGATTAGGAAGGCCATGCTTCCCACAAATGGGGCCAGAAGGGCGCTTCGATCCCATTCCACAGTCTGCATGGCCATGAGGAAACCATTGCCTTCTTGCCCGACGAGGTTCTCCACCGGAATGGCGCAATCTTCAAAAATCAACTCAGCGGTGGGTGAAGTGCGGACTCCCATCTTATTCAGGGTCCGCCCGACTTTGAAACCGGGGGCGCCTTTTTCTACTATAAATGCTGATATACCTTCCTGTCGTCCCGGAGCCGAGTCAATCCTCGCGTAAATTACCGCCACGTCCGCAATAGATCCATTGGTTATGAACATCTTGGTCCCGTTTAGGACCCACGTGTCGCCCTTTCTCTCTGCTCGCGTTCGCAGCGAAGAAACATCCGAGCCCGCCCCAGGCTCAGTCAGTCCCATACATCCGATCCATTCGCCCGAAGCCAGCTTGGGAATATATTTCTCACGCTGATCCTGATTTCCGTGAGCGAAAATCGTATCCGCGCAAAGATAGGTATGAGCGCCTAAGCTTAGCGTAAGCCCGCCGTCCACTCCGGCTTCGCCAAGGGCCTCCGTGGCGACAACTGAGGTAACTACGTCAGAACCACCGCCCCCCAGCTCCTCGGGGAAGTGCAAGCCGAGCAGGCCGAATTCTCCTAATTTAGCCCAGGATTCCGTATCAAAACGGCTTTGCAGGTCATTTTCTTGTACACGCGGCGCTATTTCCTTGCGGGCAAATTTAAGGACCTGCTCTCTGAACATGAGTTGTTCTGCAGTCAGCGAGAAATCCACAATCACCTTCTCAGTAGCTCAGGGTTATAGTCCGGACACCGCCTACAGGCCGAATTTCACATGTGTCTTTTTGCGAAATTAGTTGGGGATTTTGTGAGTATTCGCACGCGAAGAGGTACCATCAGTTGATTGATCTGTCAACCAAAATGAGCCTTTAGAGTGTGCTTGAACATTGAAGCCCCATCGTTGAACGGGTGTATTGGAGTTCTCGTTAGATTGCCGCGCAATCGCCGAAGCTTCTAGCGTATCGAGATCCCCGGCAGGCGCCGGGTGGTGAAGCGAGTGAAGAAAAACTGGCCAATCTTGGAGATGGGCATTGCAACGAGCGTCCAGGGCATAGGTTTCATCTCGTTGACCTTCCATGCCTCCCTACATTGCCGGTTCGCCCTGATGCGGTTTGCCCAGGTGGCATTGCTCACACCGCCGGTCCTCATAATAACCAGCGGTTCCGGAATATATCGTGCGCTGACGTTGTGTTTAAGCAAAAACCTCAGCACCAGCTCGTAATCCGCGGCAGAACCGAGGTCAAGCCTGAAGTCGCCGAATTGCTCATAGACCGAGCGCCTTGCGAAAAAAGTTGGATGCGGCGGCATCCAGCCCCAGTAGAAGCGTCTTCTGTGGAACCTTCCGGCCTTCCAGTAACGGACTACCTTGGATAAACGCTCCCGGTCCACACAGATCAAATCGCCATAACAGGACTGAATCTCCGGATCCCTAAACACATTTGCTACGGCGCCCAGGACCCTGTTATCGGCGTAGAAATCGTCAGCGTTGAGTGTTCCGATGAGATCGCCCGTAGCTAAAGCCAAGCCTTTGTTCATCGCATGGTAAATGCCGCGATCCGGTTCTGATATTATCTTGGCCGTGGCCGACGCATTGGCCCTGACAATGTTCATCGTCTCATCCGTAGAGCATCCGTCAATGATGATATGCTCTACCGGATAATTCTGGTCGTGCAGGCTTTGGATGCACTTATCGATAGTGTCGGCGCCGTTGCGGACTACCGTGATTATTGAGAGTAAGGGCTTGACTTCAGACATTTGTGGAACTCAAATACCCGAGGAAATGACTACCATCGTTTCGTAAGAGACTTCCCGCTTGCATAATTAATTTGCCGCTGTTTCGGCGGCCGGCGTCCACTGGCTCCTTTGAGGCAGACCTCTCAGCAGCCGGAACGGCAACTTGCTGTTCTTGAAAAGGAGAACCCATGCTGTGAGCATCACAATCTTTAAATCCAGGGCAAGATTCTGATTCTTGATGTACCAGAGTTCCAGATCGCCTTTGTAAACGGCTATCTCATCGCGATAGCATTCCAGATAGTTTTTTGAACTGTTGGAAATAATTGACTCTTCATCCCTGAATATGATCGATCCAACCCCGGTTAGCCCCGGTTTTACTTTCACGATCTCCTTCCTTATACGCTCAGGATAAAGATTAAAGTTGCTCGGAGTCAACGGCCGAGGTCCTACCAAAGTCATATCCCCTTTGAGTAGGTTGAAAACCTGAGGGATCTCATTGATCTTGGTCTTACGCAGAAATTTCCCCATGGGAAGAACCCGAGGATCTCCTTTCAAAGTAATGTCTCTAGTCCCCAAATTGGGGCTATCCTCCAACATGGTAGCGAATTTGGTCAATTTGAATAGGGTTCCTTTATAGCCGACTCTCGGCTGAAAGTAAAAGATCTTGCCTTCGCCGGTGAGCCGCAAGATTATCGCGAGGACCAGGCCAAAGGGAAGAAATAATAGAATCAGTATCAAAGAGAACAGAATGTCGGGCAGCCTCTTCATTCTCACATCCGATCGTCAAGATACTTGAATGTCTCTTTGTGGGAAAAATTGTTTAGCACATTATTGAAGAGCTGCACAAGGCCCGCCTTAGTCCATTGCTTTTGGAGACGCAGGCCTTTAATTTCGTTGAGAAATGTGTCCAATCGCCCATCATCAGGTAAATCTTTGTTGTTTATTATGCCTATATCGACAAATCTATCCCAGATGGGCTGCTCCCCTTCAGAATAGAACTCTTCAACGTCCTTTTCTCCAGTGGTATCGCTTGTGAAAAAGTAGCAGGGCCAAACCCCTTTTTCCCGAGGTTTCCGCATGAACTCCCTTGCCTCTTCCTCCGACTCGCAAAGGCGCGGGGTGTACCCCAGATCCAATAGGTACTTCTGCGCAATCTCGGAAAAACTGATCAAATGCTCATTGGGGCTCAGTTTCGGGAAAAAGAGTTCTCGGTTGCGTCCTTCAAACGCTGATAACAGACATAACGCTCCGGCTTCTTGCTCGGTAATGAAGTATCTTTTTACGTCTGACGGCGCCGATAAGGGCTGTCGTTTTCTCATACGATAGTTGAAACCATCGAGAAGGCTGCCGTCCGAAAACGCCACATTTGCGAATCTGGCCGTGGAAACCGGGACTCTGGCGCTGGCTCTCATCATCAGAAGTTCCATGATTCGCTTCGAGGCGCCCATCATGTTTACCGGATCGGCTGCTTTGTCCGTAGAGACGGAGAAGTATTTTGAAGCAGGTCGCTTAGTCGCGTGAGATAAGAGTCTTTCTCCATTGAGAACATTGACTTGTATCAGTCGCATCAGCGTGAAAGGGTCTTTTTCGCTTCGGACGTGTTTCAATGCGGCAAAATTCAGTATGTAGTCGTACGTGTCCTGCGATTCCATGAGGCAGTCGAATTCAACCGAACCACAGTCCACACAATAAGTCTTGAACTCTCCTTTGATGTGTCCAAGGGAGCTGCGTATGTCTCGGACTAATTCTACGAGACTGTTTTCGCTAATGTCCACTACATGCAGAACTCGAGGGTCACGGGCGAACAGCTGTTTTACAACCGCGCGTCCAATGCTTCCGGCGCCGCCTACGACAAGTATCCGGCTTGCGGTTACAAGCCTTTTCAGATCTTCTTCAAACGCGGCAAGGTCCTGCTCAAAAAGCGGTCGGCTTCTCCCAATAAATCTAAGCAGATCTTCCATGGCGCCTATACCATTGCACGGTTCGTGTAAGTTCGGAACGAACAGTCGTCGACGGCTCCCAATTCAGTAATCGCCTTGCCTTTCCTATATCGACCTGGAATGAATCAACCAACCGCTGGACGACTGCCTGTTTCCCCGCGAGAGTGGCCAAGATTTGCAGCGCACGCTTAGGCGTCGGGAGCAATATGCAGCGCCTGGCCAGACCGGAAGCTATCAGGCGTATCAGCTCCGTTACGGACAAATCTTGTCCGTCACTTACAAAAAAGGTCTCGCCGGCCGCTTGCTCGTGAGTTATGCATCTGAGGACTATGTCCGTGAGGTTACCCAGTCCGACCATACTGCGTTTGTTGTCCAGGTCCCCCAACGGGAGCACGCGTGTTCGGTTCACGAGGTCCACGAGCCGGAGGAAATTGCCTGCAACCCCAGGTCCATATACCAGAGGAGGCCGCAGAATGACCACCTCCAACCCGGATTCCTGGCTTATCCGGCGCAATCCTTGCTCTGCTTTCCATTTGGAAATCGCATATGGACCGGAAGGGCACGGCTGATCATTTTCCGAAAACGCCTTGTCTTGTGTGCGCTCTCCATTGACCTTTGCGGTGCTCAGGAAAATGAATCGCCGTACTTTCAATTTTGCGGCAGCGCGCGCCAGATTCAACGTGGCTTGCGTGTTCAAGCTTTCGTACAGCGGGTAGGCCAGTTCATGATCTTCGTTCATTTCATGTACACGCGCAGCCAGGTGCACTATGATTGTAGCCTCTGAAAGAGCTGGACCAAAATCCCTGTCTGAATTCAGATCTCCTATGACGTATTGTTCTACTCCGGGAGGCGGCTCCTGCCCCACCTTCCTCAGCAAAGCCCTTGTAGCAAATCCTTCGGAACTAAGGCGATTGACAAGTTCGCGCCCAATGAATCCATTAGCTCCGGTGACCGCTACCAGCTCTGCCAATCGTGAAACCTCTCCTTCCTGACGGATCTTTTTCTCCAGGCCTTGACAATACATCTAGGTGACGATCCGGTCAACCGTGCTGCATGCTTAAGATAAGGCGTGTCCGCGATTACTTTACATTGTGTAAAGAAATTCGACAGGCTGTGTCAGCGGGCCGTTGGCATGGGAACGGTTTCCGCCAACGAAAATAGCGGCCTCAGGAACTTGAGTCACGATCTCCAGTAATGGCATGACCGTTGCGTAAGATATGTTCCAAAAAATTCGTGGAGATCGAATTCATGGAAAAAGAAGTGCTGAGTGCGGCCACGACGGGAAATAGCGAGGAAATGAAGCGACTTCTCACCGCGGGAGCTAATCCCGATACACGGGACGAGTTTGGTTGGTCCGCGTTGATGTGGGCGTCAGCTATGGATTTTCCTGATATCGTGCTGCTGCTTCTGGAACACGGGGCCAATCCGGATGTAAAGGACCAGTATGGAGCCACATCCGTGATGAAGGCATGCCGCAGAGGTTTTCTCGGAGTGACGAAACATCTTCTCGCATACGGAGCCGACGTCAACGCAAAAGATGAATTCGGCTGGACCTCACTAATGCGAGCGGCGCGACGTGGACATGCTGAAGTAGTGAAGCTGCTCTTGGAACGCAAGGCCGACTCGGAGTACGCAGATCAGTACGGGGCTACGGCCCTCATCATGGCCGCGGCGGAAGGTCATGCCGCTGTGGTAAAACAGCTCTTGCGCCAGGGCGCCAATATCAAGGCGCTCGACAGGAACGGATGGACCGCGATGATGTGGGCGACCTCCATGCATCACACTGATGTGGTAACAGTCCTCCTCAAACATGAAGAGGGGTGAACCTAAAACCGACCCCAAAGACGGATTGCATATTTGAAAACGAATTGATCTGCCTCGCTTTTCATAATTCTCACCTTTCAAGCCCGCTCGGTTTGGTCCGAGGCAGCCGTGGAAGTCTTGCCCTCTGTTATAGTCACTAATAGTCATTAATGGTAAGTTATAGTTATTATGAGCCTGAATGGCGCCGTGCTATTGACCTATTAAAACTTATACTGATATATTGACGTAAGAAATTATGGGTTTCCCAAAATGAAGTCAGACAATTCAGACCCCGCAAACCTTCTCCTCAGCACAAAAGACGTTGCCCATCTGCTCGGCGTCAACGAAAAGATGGTTTATAGCCTCATCTCCGAAAAGGGCTTACCGGCCACAAAAATTACCGGCAAATGGCTTTTCCCAAGACATCTGGTGGAACAGTGGATAGACAAAAACACAATCAATCACCCGGGCGCGCCCATGCCATTGCCCGCGTATCATGGGCTCCTCATTATTGCCGGTAGCAATGACATCCTGCTGGACCGCACAATCTCATTATTCAATAAGTCATATCCTGACCACGTTGCGGTCTTCGGCAATCTTGGAAGTCTCGGCGGTCTCCGGGTCATGCGTCGCGGGTTGTGTCACATCGCTTCCAGCCACCTGTTGCAGGACAATGAAGAGGAATACAATTTTGCGTTTGCCAGGACTGAGCTGGTCGAACTACCCGCAGTAGTCAATTTTTGTCGCAGAGAGCAGGGGATTCTGTTGGCCAAAGGTAATCCAAAGGGAGTGCGTGGCGTAGCCGATCTCGGTCAACGCGGCCTGAAAATCGTTAACCGCGCGGTAGGGACGGGCACTCGTTTGCTTTTCGATCAGGAACTGAGCAAAGCCGGTCTGCAAGGCGACAAAATCAATGGGTACAAGAACGAGGCGCCGCGCCATCTAGACGTTGGGCTGGAGGTCTTGTCCGGCCGGGCTGATGTCGGACCCGGCATAAGAGCAGTGGCAGGGCTGCTTGATCTCGACTTCATGCCGTTGCGCTGGGAGCGTTTCGATCTTTTGATTACACGAGATAGATTTTTCGACCAGGGAATACAGCTACTCCTCGGCCTTCTTCACGAGAAAGCTTTTATCCAGTCGGCTCAGGCGCTCGAAGGATATGATCTGAGTTTGGCAGGGAAGATGGTGTTCCCGCAGGACAGCAAGCAGGGAGAGTGAAAAGAGGTCAGCAATGAACGGCGTACGCGAAAAAGTGTAGCGATTGAGCTGACGTTGCAATAAGGCGCTTGGTCTGGAAGGGATTCTTTCAGCCAGTCTTCCACGAGAGGTGTTATATGAAAAGTCTTTTTTCACTCTTTTGTGTTCTGGGATTAACCGTGATTCTTGCAGACACTGCGCTTTCAGAAGTCCGTCTCCGAATGAGCACTACGACCAGCACGGAAAATTCCGGGCTTTTGAAAGTGTTGCTGCCGCCCTTTGAAAAAGCTAACAATTGCAAAGTAGACGTAATTCCGGTCGGAACCGGCAAGGCGCTCAAGCTGGGCGAGAACGGAGATGTGGATGTCGTCCTGGTTCATTCGCGGCCTGCGGAGGACAAGTTTGTCGCGGAAAGCTACGGCATTGATCGGCGAGACGTGATGCACAACGACTATGTGCTGGTGGGACCCAAGACGGACCCTGCCAAAGTGAAAGAAGCCAAGACAGCGGTAGAGGCATTCAAACGCCTGGCAGAAGGCAAGGCGGATTTTATTTCGCGGGGTGACGATTCGGGAACTAACAAGCAGGAAAAGGAGCTATGGAAGGCCGCGGGCATTACTCCCACGGGCAAATGGTATATTGAGGCCGGCCAGGGTATGGGTCCGGTACTGATGATGGCTTTTGAGAGGAAGGGTTACACTTTGGCCGACCGCGGAACATTTTATGCCTATGAAAAAAAAATCGGCCTCCCGATCCTATACGAAGGTGACAAGGCTCTATTCAATCCCTATGGAGTGATCGCTGTCAATCCGAAAAGACATCCAAACGTCAATTACGATTTGGCTACCAAATTCATTAGTTACATTACAGGACCTCAAGGGCGGATGATTATTGCGGACTTCAAAGTCGGAGGAAAACAACTCTTTTTTCCCACGGAAAAGGGCAAATGATCCGAGGCCAGTAAAAGACGTGGTTACGGACATGTCATTGCGAGCGAAGCGAAGCAATCTCCAGGTTTGGGGATTGCTTCGTCGTTTCACTCTTCGCAATGACAGAGCGAGCCATCGCCTAACAATACATGCAATAACTCGATCACTAAGGTTGCGGGAATTGAATTGACATTTTTTCTTGATGTGCTGGTGGAAGCCTTTCGGCTGATATTTTCTTTTGACCCTGAGATCTATTTTGTCGTCTGGACGTCGCTGAAGGTCTCAGCTTTCGCGACCTTTTTTGCTTCGATATTGGGCGTCCCTCTAGGACTCGTAATAGCTCTCAATCAATTTCGAGGCAAGCCTGTAGTATTGCTAATTTTGAATAGCCTGATGGCGCTTCCGACGGTTGTGGTAGGATTGATAGGTTACTTTTTGTTGACTCGCCGCGGGCTCTTGGGGTCTTTGAGTTTGCTGTACACTCCTACCGGAATCGCTCTTGGGCTTTTCGTGCTGGCGCTCCCTACGATAATAAATCTTACGCTCGCAGCCATACAGAATCTCGATCGCAGACTTTTTTTGACCTGCAAGCTGCTGGGCGCCACAGCCGTTCAACAAGGCTGGATGATCCTCAAGGAGGGTCGCTTCGCGGTTATGGCAGCTATTGTTGTGGCTTTTGGCCGAGTGATTTCCGAGGTTGGCATTGCTATGATGCTGGGGGGAAACATCAGAGGGTTCACGCGAACCATGACAACCGCCATAGCGCTGGAAACCGGCAAAGGAGAATTTGAGCTCGGGTTGGCGCTGGGATTCTTTTTGATGGTTGCGGCATTCGGCGTCAATGCGGGTCTGTTCTTCTTGCAAAGGAGCCGCGGGTGAAAACCGCTTACGAACTCAATAACGTGGCTTTTTCTTATGGCGGCCCCCCGGTCCTGGTTATTGACCATCTGCGAATCCCCGCAGGCGAGATAATGGCGTTGGTAGGTCCAAATGGATCAGGGAAAACTACTCTTTTGCATCTCTTGGCTTTTCTGATGACCCCTCAAACAGGGAACATATTTTTTTTCGGCTCCAAAACGAGCCAAGGTTCTTTGTTTGGCGTTCGTCGCCGGGTTGGATTATTGCTTCAGAATCCTTACCTTTTCAATATGTCTGTGCTGGGCAATTTGCTGTGGGGGCTTCGCATACGCGGTATGTCGAAATCAGAGGCCGAAGCATTGTCTTTGGATGCTCTTGGCCGGGTGGGGCTGGCTGGCTTCGAACACCGTTACGTGAAAACGCTTTCCGGGGGCGAGAGCCAACGCGTGGCTTTGGCCAGGGCCATTGTCTTAAATCCGGATGTGCTTCTCCTGGATGAGCCTGCCACACACATGGACAGAGAAAGTATTGAACGAACAGAAGAAATTGTCCTGGAAATGAATAAAAAGCAGGGCAAAACAGTGGTTATCACCACTCACAATCCCACGCAAGTTCAGCAAGTAACTCATAGATTTCTTCATATTTTTCAAGGTAGTTGCTGTTCCGCGGCGCCTGACAACCTCTTTGGAGGAAGCATGTCCGAAGATGGAACCATTTTCGATACAGGGAGCATTCGAGTGAATCTTCCCGCTTCCGCCATCCGCGGGCGCCGCTTGAGCATAGATCCGTCACGGATTACCTTGTCGAGTGAAATGTCCAAGACTGAACCGGCCAATTCGTTTAAGGGTTCCATCGTGGCCCTTTCCGAAGAGAATGGCTCCGTCAGGGCGCAGGTGCAAGCAGGCGAGCGATTTCATGTTCTGATGCAGGCCAATTCGCCGGAGGCTCGGGACTTGCGGTTGGGAAGGACCGTGTGGTTGTCTTTTAACAGCGACGCCATCGAGATACTCTGACCAGGCGAAATGAATGCTTCAAGATTTCCGGGGTTGATTCGCTGGACAATTGCATTGCCTTTATGCTAGGAAATCTCGTAAGGCTTCCCCTAAAGGGATTATGCATTCAAGCAAAGGAGGACGGAGTCATGAAAAAACTGGCATTAATAATTGCTGTTACTGTGTCGCTGGGCCTTGTGGCCGGCATAATGGTTGATCAAGCCTCCGCTTTCGGCTTCTTCGGCGGGAAGACGTACGGTAGCGGGTACGGATGCGGCTATGGCGCCGCTTCTTATTACGGAATCATGCCTTACTGGGGCTATGGCTACGGATACGGCTATCCCGGTTACTGGGGAGGCAAATGGAGACATGGCAAGAGGGCCGGGGCGCCAAAGGGACCCGGCGCTCGGAAGTAGTAGCCGTCTCGAACTGAGACTTTGACGAGGACAATTTCTAGGCAGCGTCATCTCATAGTTAGGAAGAATGGTCGCTGTCAAACATATGTAGTCGCCTCCGGAGGGAGAAGTGGAAGAACCTGAAATCTCCCTCCGGCAGGATTGACTGATAAGTCACTGTTTGCATAGTTGGGCGCTGTTTGGGATCGCGAATTGGCCCCTGCAGCCTGTCGCTGGAACCCCCGTCCGTGCTTGTCCCTTCATTTCTCTGAGCAATTGTTCCTTGCGATTAATGTTGTAATTCTGCGATTTGGTTTAGTACGTCAATCTTGTCCATCAGCAGGTCTGCGGTCACCTTGAGGACCTCCGGATCAAATGAAAATACTGCTCCAGCCGTCGAATAGAGAGCCGGAAGTGTCACTGTTCCTCCCAAGGCGAGGGCTTTACGATATGAGGCTACGGCCGTGGCTTGATCTCTTAATGCGTTTCGCCAGACCTGAGCCGCTCCAAGTTGAGCAAGACCATATTCGATATAATAGAATGGAACCGTGTGAATATGCAGCTTTCTCTGCCACCCGGTCATAAGCTCCTCATCCAGACCTCGCCAGTCTATCCATGGCGTAAATTTTTTCCAAACCGCAGTCCAATAAGCGTCACACTTGGACGGATCGGCGGAATCCGAGGGGTTCTCATAAACCCAGTGCTGGAATGCATCTACAACTGCCATGTAAGGCCAGAACAGAATGCTTCGTTCAAGATGTTGACACACCGCCCGCGCGGCATCGGCCTTAGTGTAAAACCCTCCACTGTCTCGAGCGAGATAAGGCGAGGCTAAAAATTCCATTGCCATGGAAGCCACTTCGGCAAATTCCATATTCACATTCCGCTGCTGGTAATAAGGGAGACGAGCTCTTTCAAAAGCATGAAACGCATGGCCTGCTTCATGCAAAATAGTCTGCACATCATCATGAACTCCAACCGCATTCATAAAAATAAAAGGGCGCTTGGCTGACGCAAATTCGGTGCAGTAGCCTCCCGGGGCCTTATTCTTACGATTGTCCAGATCCAGCAGGTCTTCTTTGATCATCATTTCGAAATAAGACCAGAGCGTCGGATCAACTTGATGGAAAATCGATGAAGCGCCTGTCTTCAGTTCCGAAACGTCTTGAAAGGGTTTTAGAGGAGGCCGGTTAAGGGGATCTACCTCCATGTCCCAGGGTCTGAGGGTCTCAATACCAAGAAATTTTCGCCGACGTTCACAAATTCTTGACGCCAAGGGTACTATCGTCTGTTCAATTGCATCATGAAAACGTGTGCAATCCGCGGGGCTGTAGTCAAAACGCTGCAACTGTTTCCACCTGAACGAACGATAATCCCGGAAACCGGCATTAGCCGCCAAATCCAGCCGCAGGGCCATAAATTTTGTCCACAGATCGCCTATAGCGTCACGATCTTCAAAATGTCGCTCCAGGGCCAGCCGCCACGCGCTTTCCCTTAAATCCCGGTCGGCGTTCTGATATATGGGTCTCAGTTGCGCAACCGTTATTTCCTTTCCTTCCCACTGGACCGTTTGCGCGCCGATAATCTTGTCATATTCCATTGAGAGTTTATGCTCTTCGACAAACAAAGGCAGGTTCGCGTCTCTGAAAAGTTCCACTTCAGCGCGCATTTTCAACAGAGGGATTTCCAACCCCGCAGGAACTGAGCCGTAAACCAACAGCTTTTCTCTCAATCGCTGTTCTGCCTCCTCGGCTTTTGGATAGACCTGATCCAGCAACTGATGATATTTCCGTTCAGCCTCTTTATCCGCAGTGTTGACCGTTGTGGCCACGTGAAGTCGGCTGAAAGTTTCGTCCATAAGTTCACTGATCCGCGTCCAATCAGCAAGAAAGCCTTTTGACGAATCAGCAGTTAGACTTCTGTTATTGAGGTCGGAATAGTAGGGCTCGAACTCCGCCCATGACCAAGTTGCCAATTCGGTGGCATATTCGGGCAACGAATCAAACATCGGGATCTCCTATTCATGTGTCAAAGGAGGCAAGACTTTGGCAGCGCCTAAGTAACGAGGCGAAGGGCCTAATTTTTTTGCCAAACACGTTACGTTTTCGACCAAATCTCACCCGCTTCGCCAGCGCAGGTCAATGCCTCACGATGCCATCTTCGATGGGCGCTGTTTTCTTCTTGCCTAAATTCACAAGGTTCCTGTTTGCAAACCGGACATTCGGGATCAGTGCACGGATCCAGGTGGATCAGTATTTCGGCCATTCCTTGAAAATGCCGATCAAAGATTTTTTCAAGCTCCTTCACTTCGTGATGCCCCTGTTTCAGCGGCATTTCACGGGGTAAAATCAGATGAAAATCAGCATGCACACGTTTTCCCGATCTCCAAGCCCGGAGGCGGTGAATATCGATCCATGTGTCTTTTCGGTGAGCTTCGAGAAGATCACAGATTTCTTCAAGCAAATCCGGGTCTGAAGCGTCCATAAGCCCACCAAGCGCGTGCCGGATTATTGTGACTCCCATTACTACGACATTTACCCCGACTACACACGCCACTATCCCGTCCATGCGGTAATAACCGGTGAAATAAACCAGGGCCAGCCCCACGATCACCCCCACAGAAGTGTATACATCTGCCAAGAGGTGCCATCCATCCGCTTCGACCACAAATGAGCGGGTCCGTTTGCCAAGTCGAATGAGCACGGTTCCCAGAGCGAGATTCCCAAGGCTTGCCACCAAAAGAATAAGAAGGCCCATCTGAAGTTGCGGAAGCGGCTGGGGATTCATAATCTGCTTGATGCCTTCCTCGAAAATACCAAAAGCCGCAAGGATAATGAGCGCGCCCTCAAACCCAGCCGAAAAGAATTCTATTTTGCCGTGTCCATAGGGGTGACTTGCGTCAGGAGGCTTGGCCGCAAGTATAAGACTGCCCAAAGCAAAAGCCCCTGCCACAACATTGATTATGGATTCCAGCGCGTCGGACAGAATGGCGGATGAGCCCGTAAGCCAATATCCGTAAAATTTCAGGCCCATAATGCCCAGACCGATGACGACGGCAGCAGCCATTGCCAAGATGCCGGACCCTGCGGCATGTAGTTTCACCGAATCTCTTGCCAAATCAAAATCTCCGGGTTCTCACTCCGAGCCATCAAACAAATTTTGAATGCCAGAGCGCGCTCATCGAGGTGCGCCCTATGAATATGACAATCTAGAACCACGTCATGGCATCAAGAAGTTGTGTAATCGTATGGTGGCGCATTGATAATATTATCGTGTTGGGCCTGCTCGGCAAAGATTATGTGCGATCCCTATAAAACGTCATTCCCGTTTACACGGGAATGACGGCCCGGAAGCCGATGGTTCTATGGTCGAGCTAAGTCAAGAAATCCATGATATTAGAATAGTCGAACAAATCACTGCGCAATTTGCCACCGCAAACAAACTGCTGGTTCTTTTCTCCTATTCCGTCGGAGCCGATCTCACCGTAAGCACAGGGCAATTTGCAGTCCTCACAACATTTTCCGCTGTGCTGCCGACAATGAAATGCCTCAGCCCAGTGGCGCCGTGCGTCCCCATAACAATGAGGTCGATTGATTCTTCGACCACTACCCGGGCGATCTCCTCGGCAGGAGCCCCGGTTCGAAAAAAAACCTTCACACGCTTCACTTTGCGCTCACAATCTTTGGCTATTAAATCGAGCTCCTGGCGGACCCCTTCCTCGATATTTCTTCTTATTAAACCCATGTCCACCGGAATTTTTTCTTCCAACGTTGGATAACCGAACAAGCGCGAGTTGATTACGTGAAGAATCAACAATTGGGATTTGAATGCCCTGGCGTATTCCACGGCGACGGCCTTGGCCGGTACGGAGTTTTCTGAAAAATCCGTGCAGAAGAGAATTTTCTTGGGAATCATTGCGTGACCTCACTTGAAGCTTTAACAGAAGATCTTCAGCATCAAACCTAGCTTATAAACTCGGATCTCAGCCAACTGTATGAGACGCTTGCACAAAGCTATGCATTTTCTTAGCCATTTCTTTGAAGTGTCGTCCGAGAGACTGGGTTGATTCCAGCAGGTCCAAGTACACGGAAGACGCCTGTGGAGCGCAACGCCCGCTCAACAGACGCTCGACATGAGCCAATTGCCAGTCCTGACACATTTGATCAAGCTGCTTAGCCTGCGAGATTACGTGTTCCAGCAAGAAGCCGTTGGGGGCAATTAGCGTATCGCGAAAGTTGATCATCATATCCAACGTCAGCTTGAACGTTTGATCGACCTCCTCATTCGCCATATCACTGAAATTGAGACCTTTACGGCACTTGACGTCACAGCAAGCGAGTATTCGTTCCAAATAGTCGCCAACCCGTCCGAGGCGGTTCGGGAACATAACAAAAGTCTTACACAGCTCGGGAGGTATAGATTCCGCGCACGTCAAATTAATGAGAAGTAATTTTTCCTGCTGATCCACCTGTTGCGCCAAGCTCCAGCAAACCTTGAGTTCATTGGCACAGTCCGTAACATACGCCTCATGAATAACACGAATCATCTCGATCAGTTTGCTCAACATCACCAGCAAGCCTTCTTCAAACGTAAGAGATCCCGAGGCAGGTTGCTGGTGCAATTCTTCAAGCCTCGTAGCCTCGGAATTCAGTTTAGGGCTGATCATCCGAACCGGATTAAAAAAAATACGTTTGTCTTTCACCAGTAAGTCTCCTTTTCAAATTGTCGGCCTAAGAAAATATTAATGCGTCGAAGTCAGTTTCACTAGTGTTCTGCACTCGAAGTACCTAGGTGTTCTTGTCTCGTAATTACAGGGTATTAGGTCCAAAACGCCTCCATGTATTTGCGGGACAGAACACCAGTTCCAAGAGGCTACTGTTTCTTACATTTTCCTATTACCACAGAACAAGCAGCCATACCTTACTCCCATCCACACCCGAAAACTGATAGATAACAGCAAGTGAGAGCCGCCATTTCAATATTTAGACAGATATCAGAGCCGAGGGATCAAGACAATCATTTGTTGTCACGATCTCTCGTCGCGTGCAGTGGAAATTTCCAAAACCTGAATTATCGAGATTGCGAAGTAGGGGCACGCGTTCGGCGCCCCTACTATGGACGATGCGCCTCACATGAACGCATCGGGGAGAACGGGACCGTACACAAATATTGCCAGCGGATCGATTGATAAAAATGGATTCCCGCGAAATATCAAGCAATAGCTATGCCAATCCGCTAAACCAAAAAAGTCTAATAATGGCGCCACACTAAAGGCGCAGAACCGCGACCAAAGGACGGCGGCCCTGAGCAAATCCTTACACTTTGTAAAAAAATGCCCGCAAACGGTCTCATCTGTTAGACCGCAACTTGCGTTTCGCACTTTTTCGATGGTCGCGGAGGGTAGTTTTTTTGGGTTTGTGGAAAAAGGGGGTGGTACGGGATCGGGGATTAAATGACATGATTGCGTAACCAGGTGTTAAGAAATGAAAGAGCCGAAAAATCCTTTCTCCTCACACAAAGCAGTAACAGCATGCCCCGGGCACGGTCAAATTCCGCGTCACTTCACGGTATTGCTCATCATGAAAGGCTTCCAATAGCTGATACATGTGTCGGAGGATTTCAACATTTTCCAAGTTAGTCCGGGAACAAACTTTCGTAGGCAGAGTCACAGTCCAGCAAATAGATGTGCGAGCGCCAAATGGATGGAGTTAGTTTCGTGAGACGTGGGCCTGCCGGAGTGGTTGAGTAGGCGGAAAAACCATAAAGCAACGCGACAGACTTGACCGGCCTCCCGGAATCATTGCCCGCTTGTAGCTTACGGCTTCCCGGCTTGGCCGACTCAAATGCAGGTTCGCTCCAAGGTTCGCTGTCGGGGCCGAGTTCCTTATCAAAAACTCGACTGACACCCCACTGGACGAGGCCTATTAATCTTTTCATAATGACTCACCACCACACAATGCGAAATCAAGAGGGGCTATCCCAAAACTCACATGAACAATTTTCACAGCGCGGGGCAGAATACCCGCGCCAGGGAAAAGAAATTGCGTCCTATGACCCCCATCGTTGCGAGACGGGCCTGTGGGCAAACCTTTAAGCAATTGATCCGCTTCCCAGAAAGGAGAAGTCATGCGACGATTTCTTTCAAGCCGGTTGGCTATAACAAGGTGGATTGCGTTCGCGGCTACGCTCACCGTCTTTCCTGCGATTGCTTCGGCAACGGATGGCCAATTGACGCATTATAGGCTGTCCAATGGGCTAGATGTTTTCGTGAAGGAAGATCACGCTAGGAAAGTAGCTGCCGTCCAGTTGTGGGTGATGGTAGGCAGCGCCTATGAGACGGACAAGGAACGCGGCATAAGCCACGTCATCGAACACATGGCCTTCAAAGGAACCAAGCGACGGAGCGTGGGAGAGATTGCAAAAGAGGTTGAAGAAATCGGCGGAGAAATCAATGCCTACACCAGTTGGGACGAAACGGTGTTTCACATCGTGGCGCCTTCATCGGCTATATCTCAGAGCATTGACATTGTGACAGACGCTGTCTTCAGGTCGGTTATTGATCCCAATGAGCTAAAGAAGGAAAAGCAGGTAGTTCTTGAGGAAATCCTTGAGGACAGGGATCGACCGGAGGACGTGGAATCCGAAATGCTTTTCAAAACCGCTTACATAAAAAGCCCTTATCGATTTCCTGTTATCGGCGACAAAGACATCGTCGAAAAGATCACTCGTAAAAACATTCTAGATTTCCGCAAGAAGTGGTACGTCCCGGAAAACATGTTTTTGCTGGTCGTGGGAGACGTGAATCCTGGCGCCGTCCACCAGGATGTCGAGCGGCTTATCGCCGACATCAAGCCTACATGCTTTTTGAAGACACCGCCCCCTCAAGAACCGCCACAGGAGCTAATAAGGACGTCGATAACCAGAGACCGAAACGCTGCTGAGACTCGGCTGGACATAGCGTTCCATATTCCGTCCATGAAAGGCGACGATGTCAACGCCTTGGATCTTGTTGCGGACATTCTTGGAGCGCGAGAGGATTCACGACTTCAAAGAGCGCTCAAGCAAGAAAAAGGGCTGGTGAACTCCATTTCCGCTGATTCCATGACTCCCAAGGAACCCGGACTGATGACGATTTCTGCAACTCTTGAGGCAAAAAATCTCGAAGCCGCAACCAAGGCGGTCATGGAAGAATTGGCCCGCTTGGCTGAGACACCGCCTTCTGAGGACGAATTGAGGCGGGCGAAAATCCACATTGAGTCACAGCACGTGTATGCAGGCGAGACTGTTCAGGGCACAGCCCGGATCATGGGTAACTATCAGAATGCGCTCGGGGACGCCGGCTATCAGGCAAAATACTTGGCCCAGAACTCTGCGGCGACGCCTCAGCAAATCTCAGCAGCGGCGCGAAAATACCTCATGCCCCCCAACATCACAGTCAGTGCGCTGTTGCCCGATCAGCAAGCGAAGGATTTCCGTATTGAACAGCTGGAGAAAATCGTGGGCGGGTTTGCGCCGTCGGCGCCGGCCGTTGGGACAGGCGCTGCTGCAGCCCACGAAGCCGTTTTCAAGGAACTGGCTAACGGCATTAAAGTCGTCCTCATTCCTGATAGTTCCAACCCGGTTATCAGCTTCAGAATCGCGTGTTTGGGCGGCAAGAGATTCGAGAACAAAGACACGCAGGGGATTATGAATTTCATTTCCCGCATGTTCGACAAGGGAGCAGGCGACATGACTGATGTAGAAATAGCCCGAAAGGTTGACAGCATGGGCGGTTCACTCAACGGTTTTTCGGGAAATGATTCTTTCGGTCTCTATGCAAGTTTTTTCAACCGTTACTGGGAGCAAGGATTGGTATTGCTTTCTCAATTGTACAAAGACCCAACATTCCCCCAAAACAAAGTGGATAGGGAACGGGAACTCATCATCGCCTCCATCAAAAGCGAGCCGGATACTCCGACACAGTATGTGATCAACATCTTGAACAAGACACTTTTCTCTGATTTTCCTTACGGCTTTGACAGACTAGGCACTCCGGCGACGATTGCAGCGCTCACGGTTGAAGATCTCAGGCGGACGTACCAACGCTTTGCCGTCCCCTCGAACACCGTGGTCACGGCCGTGGGAAAGATGGATGCCGAGAAGGTTTTGGAGAAAGCGGAGAGCCTGTTTGGCGCAATCCCCGCAAAGGCTTTGGAAATGCCTGAAATACCTGCCGAGAGGCCGTTGGATAAGCACAGACAGGAGGTCATCCATGTCTCCCGAGCTAAAGCCCATCTAGCCATTGGTTTCAGAGGCACTACTCTGACTGATCCGGACCGTTGCCCGCTAGACATCCTCAGCGAAGTCCTGGCGGGCCAAGGCGGCAGGCTATTTGTCCAACTTAGAGACAAGGAAGCCTTGGCGTATGTGGTCACTTCTTTCGTACGGCCAGGGCTCGATGCAGGCATTTTCGGCGCGTACATGGCTTGCGAGACGTCCAAAGTTGATCGAGCTTACGACGGACTAATCAAACAAATAGGGCTCATCAGGAAAGAGAAAGTAGGCGACGCAGAACTCAAGAAGGCAATCAACAATCTGATCGGCAATCATTTGATTTCTTTGCAAAGCTCGTCAGATCGAGCAGAATTGGCCGGGCTGTACACTATATATGGTTTGGGGTACGATTTCGATTCCACGTACCTAAGGAGAATACGTGAAGTCACCGCGGACGACGTGCTGCGAGTCGCCAGGAAATACCTGGACCTGGAGCATTGCGCGATAGTCAAGATTCTGCCGGAAGGGGAAGAAAAGCCTAAATAGGCGCCGAATGGAGTCACGGTACGCAGGCCGCTCCTGACCGCTTCGTGGAAGAGGCGCACAAATAGTGGGAGTAACTTCACCGCTTCTTCTGCTCGATGCCTACAACGTCTCATCCGGAGCCTCTTGATTAGCGGCCTTCGTGGCTCTGACGGGAGCGCGATAGCCTCGGCTGTTCCCGCGGCCGCTGCTCTATAATTTCTCCGGAATAGACCGATTAGAACGAGGAGCCTTCTATGGTTAAGCGCAAAGAGGAAGAACATATCATGCATGTCCTGATCCAGCTCGCTGAAGAGGAAAATAGACTTACCCAGAGCATGGTGGGGATGCTTGGCAAAACCAATGAGCTGGCTGCAGATCGAACGGCAAGCGCCCAAGTGCGGACTACCCTGTCTGAAGAGCGCACTCAGCTTGTGAGAGAACAAACGAAATTCAGTGAAGAGAGCACGGAACTCGCAGAGAGACGGACGGACCTGTCGCAGAAGCGGACTGACCTGGCAAGCGAACGTAATGAATTGGCGACGAAACGTACCGGCTTCTCGGAGGAGCGAACCGTCCTGGCCGAAGAGCGGAACAGCCTTGCCAATAGCCGTACAGTGTTGTCCGCTTACCGCTCGGTTCTCGCGAAAGGCAGGACTGAGCTAGCGTTCATTCGAACAGGTTTAGCCTTGATAACGCTTGGGTTCGCTCTGATCCGTTATTTCGGCCTGGGGCCCTGGACGCTGCTTGACGGGAGCATTGTGGTCGCGGGTATTGTCGCCACTTCATTTGGTGTAAAAGGCTATCTCGTCACAAGAAATTATGAGCGCGTGTTTTCCGGCAAGATTTCAGCGATTATCTCCGATCTGCCGCCTATGTAAGGGTGGGGCGCATATTCACCCGATTCAGAGGGCAACCGACAGGGTTGCCCTGCTCAGGGGGAGCACACGATAGCAATTGCCATTGCCAATTCCATAATTTGAGATTTTGTCTTTCTTATTATCACAACCGTCACTCCCACTTTTCACTCACGTTTCCATCTGTGCGCCGTTGTTTGCCCCTGTCACATCGGCCGCTATTTTATTGCTCTTGTGAGAGTGAACATTGCTTCTTTAGGTTCGGGTTTCGGGTCCTTTTCAGAACAATCAAATAAGAGTAGCAAAGCTGACCTTTACAAGACCGAGACCAGCGAGAATTTCCCTTTAACGAAAAACCATACACTTCGTCAAAAGGAGTAAAGAGAATTAAACGGAGGCATAGCTATGAACAAAAGTGTAATGTTACCATTGACGATGGTGACGCTCTTAACATTTGGCGCGGTCGCTACGTCCTATGCCCAGACTAAACCTGGCATGCCACTCCCCTCTGCGCCTGCGCAAGGCGCGATCTCGCAGCCATCTGGTTCCTCAGAGGAATTCGCCGGACGAATGCATCATGGACGCTCATTGGAAACCATGATGAAGAAACTTGGTATCACTGATGAACAGAAGAAACAGATACGGGCCCTCTATGTCGGATTCAAAGACCGGACCCGCAAGACACGCATGGATCTGATGTCGCTCAGGGACGAAAAGAAAACCATGCTTCTTTCCGGAAAGATCGATCAGCGAAAACTGGCTGAAATAGACGACCAAATCGTCAAGCTGGTCAGCGACCTAATACAAGAAAAGCTCAAACTGCGAAGGGATCGTCTGGCGCTGCTGACTCCCGAGCAAATCGACCGCGTAGCTGATTGGCAGGCCGAGAGAGCTTTCCGCTCTCAAATGCATAAGATGCATCGGGGACGCATGCGCGGTATGTACGGACGAGGTGAATGGAGGGGTTAATTATTCCCATCATCTCACCGGGTTAGCCGGATGGTTCGCATTCACAGCAGGCGGGCTATAACAATACCTGTGACATGGCCGCCGCTTCCGAAAGTTAGAGACACTATCTTCCAGGAATGGTCGCCATGTCAAAAATGTCAGTGAAACTGTTTCATTCTGAACTAATCCGAAATTGCCCAATTAGTTTATATCCACCTATCCCCACAGACAACACATAAGCTCAGGAATCCCTATCGGAAACCCCGCGCGGATTGATGATTACATAATTACCTGGTTTACGGACAAAAGGGAGCGCCAACATTCGTATCAGAGTGAGGTGGGACAGGTCTAGGAACTGATTCAGCCGTATTGATCTTCTCGCGACCCAATCTCGGCCGTAAGCGCTTATGCGTTGAAAAGCGCACATCATCGGGCGTCACCTTGGCAAGGGCTTCGCGATAGCGGATCGAGCCCAGTCCATGACGTTTCCGTGAAAGGCTTTGTATGTCAAGTGCATGTCGGAACAGAGTATCCGTGATATACTGCGCTAACTACATATTTGAGGACCAGCGAGCCCCGAGAATTTGCGATCTTAGTGTATCAGGCTCCCAGTGGCTCCTCGTCCTAGTTGCGCTCAACTCATTTGACCGGGGATGTCCGAAAGATAGGCGCATGCCATACGTGGTGGACGGAAATAATATAATGGCGCAGACCGTTGGATGGCATCGGGATAAGGCAGGAGCGCGGAGACGCCTCATTCATGATCTCGTACGCTTCGTCGCCTTGCAGAGAGTCAAGCTTAAAGTTGTCTTCGATGGAGCGCCCGACGAGGGATTCCCCGAAGGAATCAAGTATAAAGGTGTCCACATCCTGTATGCTCGCCCGGGCTCTGACGCGGATTCACGCATAATGGCGCTTGTGCAGAAGGCTTCTAACAAACGGGATCTGGTGGTAGTCACCTCAGATCGGGAGCTTGCCTTATTCGCCAAGCGCCAAGGCGCGCGAACAATGCGCTCGGGTGAGTTCCGGCGCTTGCTTGAGGATTCTTCCAAGCCGGCGGCCCCGTTGGAAAAGTCCGGCCAAGGGAACACGGTAGATGTCGAAGAATGGCTTGAGTTCTTCAAGTCTAAATCATGAGTCGTCGTGGATTATCGGCTGATGAAAGCGGCGCCGCTGACAACGAACGTTAAAGCCCCTCAGCATGAGTAGACCTTCAAGACCGAAAACCAAATCTTTGCCGCAAGGACTCGTGATTATTCACGAAGACAGAGATATTATCGTGGTGGACAAACCGCCGGGCCTGCTGACGATGGGTACAGACAAAGAGAAGTCACGAACAGCTTATTTCATTCTAACAGATTATGTCCGCAAGGGCTGCGCCAGGTCACGGAAGCGCATTTTCATCGTTCACCGACTGGATAGGGACACTTCAGGTATACTCGTCTTCGCGAAGAGCGAAGAGGCAAAATTCCGGCTACAGGGCCAATGGGAAGAAACGAAGAAGAAGTATCTGGCAGTAGTTCATGGCAAGTTTGAGAACAGCTCGGAGACTATCACCAGCTACCTGGCAGAGAACAAAGCTCATAACGTGTACTCTACATCCGACGCCACAAAAGGAAAACTGTCTCATACTGCCTACAAAGTGCTCAAGGAGACAAAAGATTTTGCTCTGTTGGAAGTCCATCTGTTAACGGGCAGGAAACACCAGATACGCGTACATCTCGCCGGCATTGGACATCCGGTGGTGGGAGACCGGAAGTATGGAAAAGGGAATGAAGCCCGTACACGCTTGGCGCTTCATGCCAGATCGATTTCCTTCAGACACCCCTTCAGCGGCGAGCAGCTCACCTTTGAAACCGAAGCGCCGGCGGATTTCAATAAAATCGTTGGTAGTTTGATAGGTCATTGAGCGACGCTCTGATTGCCGATGCAATTTCAATAACCACTTTGCCAGTATGGAGAAAGGGACGGGTTCGGGACAAATTTCGCGATAATTCCGTAATTCGGAGACACCTTACTATTCGCTGATCGCAACCCCAATTGGTTATGGTGTCCGAAGATTTCTGATGAGAGCGCCCTCAACTAGCCTACACGCCGAAAAAGAACTCCTCTTGAAAGACTCTGTCACGTTCCGCGTTCAGCTCGTCCTCGATTTGCGCCAGCATTCCCGGCCTGTAGTTCATGCAGATTTCTTCGTTTGATGCGACAGGGAAGCGCTCATCGCCCGGAAAAACGTCTGACTGGACTTCCTCTTGACTGGTCATTTGCCTGTATCCTTTCCACGTAGTTTGTTTCATCTATATGGATGCAAGAATCGTCCATACGGTTCAGAGACTTGCGCCGGGGAAGGGCTTGACGGGCGCTTGATTTCGAGAAATGTGGATAACTAGGTTGATTATGTTATAACTATGGTGGCCCGCCCTCTCACGGCGGAGACAGGGGTTCGGTTCCCCCGGGGACTGTCACACCATGAGCAAACGAGTGCACATCACGAGTTTCATAGCTTCTTACTCATATATATTTCCGTGACCACGAACCAGTTTACCAACACCAGCTACAAAGAGGTTAAGAAATGACCGTCAAAGAAATAGCCATAAACACTATTCAGCAACTCCCGGCTGACGCCACATGGGAGGACATCCAGGAGCGCATCAATTTTGTAGCCGGAGTGCGCAAAGGCCTCCGCGAACTCAATGAAGGAAAGGGCATTGCTCATCAGACGATGAAGGAGGAATTCGCCGAATGGCTTACGAGCTGATCTGGTCTCCTTCGGCTCAGCTAGATGTCAAGGATATTGCCGTGTTTATCGCGGAGGACAGCCCCACGGCTGCAAAGCGCTTTATCCAAAGCTTGTTTCGGGCGGTGGAAAGACTGGCCGATTTTCCGGACTCCGGGCGCGTTGTTCCCGAGTTTGGTGATCTCGCCATCCGAGAAGTAATTCGCAAACCGTTTAGGATTGTATACAGAATCGATAGGACAGAGAGCACAATTCAGATAGTAAGAGTCTGGCACGCGGCCAGAGGAACGCCGGATGTCCAGTAGGTGTGGGTGGCTGGAGGATTTTGGCTGGCAACACGCTACTCCGCTGTTACGCGGGTATGGAAAAACTGAGGACAAGGCCAAGTAAACTGGGGAACCCCACGGCTTACGACGTGCAGCTATGAGCCATGAGCAGACTTGACCACAATCATTTTGTCAACTCCCGAGGGCTATCTAGTCTATGAACCTCGTTAACTTGATTTTTGCACTCAGTCTTTTTGCGCTGATCGTGTATCTACTTGTTTTGTATGTGATTTATCGAAGAACTACCCTGCATGATGAGCGGGGAAAAGCCTCCACCGAGATTAGTAGGCTTGAGGACGAACTTGCTGAGTCACGTAGCCTGCTTTCCAATCTTCAGGATGATGTCGATAAAACGGTTGAAGGATATGTCGAAGTCGAACGCCTCCATCAATTACGATCTATCCCGATTGAGAAGGTGAAGGATGCCGGTGCGACCAACGTGCGGCTATCAAGTCTCAAGGATGCGGGATATCATACAGTTTATGCCTTGCGAGGGGTGAGTCCCCAACATCTAGCCCGAATTTACGGGGTGGGAGAGCACACTGCGAGGAGTGTGGTCGAAGCTGCAAGAAAAATAATTAGGCATGTTGAAACAACGCCAGTAAGCGCACCCAGTGCTGACCTAAAAGACTCCGTTTCTGAGCAGGTGGCAGCGAGGGTATTGCGGCTTGTGGAAGCACGTGAGGCATTGCTTAAACCGACAAGTGATTTAGCGGATAAGGTCGCTGTTCTTGAAGACCAGTTGCGCGAATACCGGTCCCGGACCAGGTTCAGCCGATGGCTGACATCTTCAGATCAGAAGCGACGCGAAATTTATGAATACTCTTCAAGTAAAGCGGCCGCTCTAACTACCGAAGCCGATCTCTTGAGACGCAGCGGATCGTTCCTGGATTCGCAAGCTACCAGAGAGCGTCTAAAGCTTGATAGGGAGTCTCACTTAGACCGAGGCAAACTGGAACCGTTACTCCGAGAGCTATACACTGACTACAGTGCGTGCTACGAGGAAGCTCTGCTGCGTGTTTCAGGTGCCAAGAGTCCATCTGTGGCTTCCAGGACTATTCCGAAGGAAATAGCAGACCAAGTCGACGCTTTTAAGCTTCAAACCCGTGACTTGCGAATCACTCTCAGGTCATATCAACAGTTTGGAGCCAAGTACATTCTCGCCAGAGAGAGAACCTCGGCGACGAGATGGGTTTAGGAAAAACCATAGAGGCCCTTGCCGCAATTGTCCACAACTGGAGCATCAATCACGGAGGGCATTATTTGGTAGTGGTTCCCGCCGGCTTGACAGCTAACTGGATCCGAGAGATTCAGAATCGCACCAGCATTCCGGATCATCTTTTGCGTGGTCCCGATAGACACTCATTGGTTACACAGTGGCTCAGTAAGGGCGGGATTGCTGTTATTTCATATAACACTCTAATAGGCACGCCCCTTGCGGCCTGGCTTCGAGCCATAAACCGAAAAATTGACATCTTAATCTCTGACGAGGCGCACTACGTCAAAAATCCTGACGCACAGAGAACCGCCTCGGTAAAGGATTTGGCTACCATGGCCAAGGTGGTTTGTCTCATGTCAGGAACACCGATGGAAAATCACCCAGGCGAGTTCTGTGATTTGATCGACGTTGCGAGACCGGGAGAAGGGCAGAGCCTAAAACAGGAAACGGTTGTGGCAGACTTGCTCTTTAATAACTCCAGTCGTTTTCATGCACGTGTGGCTGGCATTTACCTACGACGCAATCAGGAAGACGTGTTAAGAGAATTGCCTGAAAAAATTGAAATACCCGAATGGGTTGACCTTGAGGACGGGGATCTCATTGCTTATCGCAATGCGGTTTGCCAGGGAAATTTTATGGCAATGCGAAAAACGGCCACTATAGGCTTGGGAGATGGGGCGTCTAGCAAAATAAACCGTCTTCATGATCTCTTAGACGATCACCGCGGATCGGGTCGCAAGGTCGTCATTTTTTCATTCTTTTTAGAGGTGCTGAGCTTGCTCGAGAGTCAGATGAACGTTTTGGGTGCGATCACTGGCTCCATGGACGCCAGGGAACGGCTACGTCTCGTGGACACCTTTCGGGAACAGCCCAACCACCAGATCTTGCTCGCTCAAATTGAAGCGGGAGGACAGGGGCTTAATCTTCAGGCTGCCTCGGTAGTGGTTCTCATGGAGCCCCAATTCAAACCCACAACTGAAGATCAGGCAGTAGCGAGAGCGCATCGCATGGGCCAAAGCAGGCGAGTCATAGTTCATCGTCTGTTGGCGCGAGACTGCGTCGATGAACGATTGGTTAGGCGTCTTTCCAGGAAAAAGGAGCTATTCGAGTTGTATGCCCGTGAGAGCCTTATCAAGCACGTGAGCGATCAAGCGACTGAATCCCGGCTGATTAAGGAAATTGTAGCCGAAGAGCAAAGAAGACTTGGAGTCTTGTCCAAGGAGGCTGCCCTTGATCAATGACAACCTTCGGAACCCTGAAGCAGTGGCAGCCGATCGACATTCCTTTGACGCTTGTCTCGTTGGGGCCTGCCAATCTTTAACAATGCAAGTGAATCTATCGTTTACCGCTGCCAATCGTTGCAATACATCCAGTTATAGCCCTTCACCAGTTTGGTGTATTCATCCGCTGATTCTTCCTTCAATCGCAACAGCATTTCAATTCTTTCACTGGCATAGATCATGATCTGCTTCATTTCGCTATCGGTGATTCTGGACAGCGTGCTATTTGTCAGAAGTTCTGAAGCCCTTCCCGCGTGGAGGTCTTCGATGGGACCATTGCGAAAAGCATAGGCGGCAATGGCATTGGCCTCATCGCGCAAATTGAAGCCATCGGGCCACCGCTCCTGGGCAATTTCATCTGTTATGCTCGGAAATTTGACCACTGTCAGTTCCTCCTTGCCAACAAGCCTGAATTATACGGTGGTCTTGCCGTTTCGGAGGTTTTGGGGGTCACTAACGGTCGCGCGTTGGTTCCTCCGACCCCAAAAAAAAACCGGGCGTGGTTCTCCATAGAACCAGTCGGAGGCAAGAACGCCGTCACGTTAGTGAACAAGCGTCTTTTATCCCTTTTTTGAGCATACCTCGCCCATGGACACTCGGTCAACCAGAATTTCTTGACTCTCACCTGACAACGGTTGGTAGTACCAGGACAAGGGGAAGGCTGAAGCCACATGAACTTGCCACCTTCGACCGTGACACGCCGATGGGCTGTCGAAGTGCGGGAGGCTCGTGTGCTAACATCGTGACAACATTTTTCTGGATCGTAAGGGACTGTATTGGACTCAAAGGAACCGACGGAGGCAGAAATCGTTGGGTTTTTTGGACAAGTCCTTGAATTGGTTAGCGCCTTCTCAGCCCTCTCATGGCGGAGACAGGGGCTCGATTCCCCTTGGGACTACCAGTCTAAGCGACCGGTATGCAGTTGGTATGATGCGGCTCGGGCTGGTTACCGCATCCTGCCAAAATCCGCCACCGCAATTATGAAAAGCAGCACTCAGCCTTAACGATCTGCTGCCTTGACAACGAGCCGTGCGATGTCGATGGCCTGGAGCTTTTCTGACAGTTCGAGTTCCTTCAAACCGTTGGAGAGCATCGTATAGCAGAAGGGACTCGCGGCGCACACGGTCTTGGTCCATGCCGCTTCCGCCTCTCGGCTGCGTTTCTGATTAATCCTCGTGCCGCGGTCCTCCTCCATCCAGATCCTGCCACAGCGCCTTCTCTTTCAAGAGTCTTGGAGCGCCTTCTCACGATCATGTCCGAAAACGTCTTGCCTCAGGAACCAAAAGTCATCAACGTAGAGTTAGAGCAGTTCTCAAAAGTTTTGTACCCGTAACGGGATCGGAGGGTAATGCAGAATGATAGGACAGGCTGTAGGGGCGACTGGCTAGTCGCCCGAGGATGAACGGCAAGATGCCGGTCCCACCCAAGATGCCCGTAGGCGCCAAATCTTCATCCTTTCCGCGATTGCTTTTGAGAATCCCTATAGAGGCTTGGTCCTATGGGTCGTTCTTCAACAAAAGGGTAGGATAAGAATTAAGTGAGATTTCAAGCATCCATGCGCTGGAGGCCGTAGACATGACGCTTGACACTCGGATCTGCGAAAGGGCGCGGTTGGCGAGGGACCCTCGATTCGACGGCCTGTTTTTCGTGGGGGTTTTAAGCACCGGCATTTATTGCCGGCCCATATGCCCGGCGCCCTCGCCCAAGCCGGAGAACATCGTCTACTTCCCTTCCGCGGCCGCTGCGGCTGAAGCCGGCTTGCGTCCTTGTCTTCGATGCCGGCCCGAGGCCGCGCCGGGCAGTCCGGCCTGGAACGGCACTTCCGCCACGGTTTCCAGGGCCATGTTGCTGATCCGCCAGGGCGCGTTGAATGAAGGGAGCGTGGAGGACCTGGCCTCGAAACTCGGTGTGGGCAGTCGTCATTTGCGCCGATTGTTTCAAGCGCATATCGGCGCTTCACCCAAAAGTCTGGCCACTACGCAAAAAATTCTTTTCGCAAAAAAGCTGCTGAGCGAAACAGGTCTGTCTGTCACTCAAATCGCGTTTGCATCCGGATTCGGCAGCATCCGGCGATTCAATGCGGCGTTCAGCAAGACCTATCGCAGAACTCCGTCGGCAGTTCGGAGTCGGAACAATGGCGGCATGACCACAGAGAGTGAGCTGTTCCAATGCACGTTGACCTTGCCTTATCGCCCGCCCTTTGATTGGCGTCACATGCTGGGTTTCTTCGAGCAGCGAGCCATACCCGGCGTGGAGTTCGTCGCGGGGGGCGCTTATCATCGCACCATCAGAATCAATGAGACTACAGGCGCCATTTCCGTGGCCCACTCGACCGAAGGAAACGCATTGCGGCTGATAGTGGCCTTGTCTGACAGCCGAGACCCGATGTCCATTGTCGAGAGACTACGACGCATGTTTGACCTTGATGCTAATATGGCAGCCATTCATGATGTCTTGGCGGCAGACCCCTTGCTGGAAAGTTCCGTTGTCAAACACCCCGGACTCAGGTTACCCGGCGCCTGGGACCCTTTTGAAGCTGCTATAAGGGCGGTGGTGGGCCAACAGGTTTCTGTCAAAGGAGCCCGAACGACCCTGGGCCGAATCACCGCAAAGGTGGGGTCGCGATTTGAATCTGCGGACCATCCTGAACTCACACACTTTTTCCCAACTGCGCATGAGTTGAACGCTTGCGATCCGGGAGGGCTCGGGATGCCCGAAAAGCGCGTCCGGACCCTCCAAACGCTGTCGAAAGAAGTGGATAGCGGAAGGCTCTCTTTTGTGGTGAAGGGGTCGCTTTCGGATTTCATTGAACAATTGACTCGGATTCCCGGTATCGGCGACTGGACGGCCCAGTACATTGCCATGCGGGGAATGGGCGAGCCCGACGCATTTCCGGCCGGTGATCTGGGCATCATCAAAGCGTTGCGGCATGGCGACAAAAGGCTTACCCTGAAACAAATTCGGCAAAGAGCCGAGAAATGGCGGCCGTGGCGCGCTTACGCGGCCATGCGCCTCTGGCGGCGCTAAAGGAGACGGCATTATGTTCTATGACTATTTTGAAACAGGCTTGATTGGAACCCTGACCCTTGTGGGGGACGAAGAAGGGATGCGGCGCATCCTTTTTCCAAAGGAGAAAAACTCCATCATTATCCAGGAGGATTGGAAGCGCAACGGCGGGTTCCTTGCAGAGGTCAAAGCTCAATTGCGGGCCTATTTCAAGGGTGAATTGAAACAATTCGACCTTGCGCTGGCGCCTGTGGGCACACCCTTTCAGCTAAGAGTATGGCAGGTATTGCGCGCCATCCCATATGGAGAACTGGTCAGCTACAAAACGGTCGCTGAAGCTATTGGCAACCCCAAAGCCGTTAGGGCCGTGGGCGCAGCCAACGGAAGAAACCCGCTACCCATCGTTGTGCCGTGCCATCGGTGTATCGGCAGCGATGGTTCTTTGACCGGTTTCGGCGGCGGCCTGGACACAAAGAAGCGCCTCATTGACCTGGAACGGTCTTACCTTGGCGAGCCTCGTAGCCACTTTGTACCGTAATACCTTATTCTGTTGTTGTTTTAGTAAGCCCTGAAAAATCGGGGGATATCTTGCTTAATTCTCGGATCGCAACCCAATGGAGATGGTGTCCCTTGATTTTCTGGTTTGGTCCCTCACATGGCGGAGACAGGGGTTCGATTCTCCTCGGGACTGCCAGCTTTCAGAGACGGTTTACCGATTGACGCCGCCCATTTCCTCCCAAAACATTTCCCTTCATTTCTTTCTTAGTCGCTTCAGCAGCGGGGTTCATGGCGAGCGTGAAAAACCAGTTTCACAGATCACAGGAATAGTCCTCATTCGAAAAGTCAATGCCGTAGCTATCTCCGCGACGAGGAAGTGAAACAGTCAATAAAGTGGCTCATCAAGCGCCTGATCTAGGTCGGAGCGAGAGTCGCGTATCACGGTCGGAGGTGGCAAGTTCAATTCCCCGGCCATACATTGCGGCGCTGTGTTCGGGCGCCGAGATCGGACGTGAAAACCGGTTGACGGAGTCGTTTGGGGTGAGATACCCTCAGAAACGCGACAAAATAGACGCTTTCAGTAACGTGACGACGGTTTGGCCTTTGTCAGCGCATGCGGGAGACATGCGGGAGCCTCTTCGGGGTCAACGGAAACATTTCTCGCCCCGTTGACGTCCCGAAGACCCCCAAATGTTAAGGCCGCAGCATAATTCGTGCTTAAGGAGAGATTGCAGTGTCCCAGACTCTCAAGTTCGCGCAAAGAATGGCAGGGTACCTCTCTTGTGCCCAGAAAGCGAACCAGACCCTTGACGAAGAAGAACCGAGGATCCTCAATTACATTGTGCTCTCCATAGCGGTACAGGTCGATGATCTCAAGCGCTTCATGACTAAATCCGGCGCTGGGGCTGAGGTCACGGGGACCGCGACGGGCGATATGTTTCGCGGTGAACCGGGAGTGATTTCAGGAAGGCTGAGACTAATCAGACGGGGATTCGGCCAAAGCCACTCCCGAGAGTATCGCCTCAGCGTGACTTCCCCCGGAAAACTGTACCACATCCTGGGCACTGTAGAGCCCAGCGGCAACCATAACTTGCTCACCGGTTCCGGAGGATGGGACTCCGTGACCGTCGAATTACTCGATGGGGATGAGAACCCGGTGGCGTCCGGAGTTCTCCGGCCCACTGTTATGGATCTCTTCGAGTTTGTCCGAAGCATGAAGATGGACCCTGAACCCGAAAATCCCTCTCTCAGGAGGCGGTTCTTAAGCCTATTCCTGGGCAAGTCGGCGAACGAGATTCTGAAGAATTGGCACTATGCAGATCCGCCGACGCGGCGCAGAGAGATTTCGCTTCCTCATTCCAGGCTCCAGACCAACTACGATGTCGTGATCATCGGTTCAGGCTACGGAGGCGGAGTCATGGCCGCACGCCTCTCGCAATGGAGCCGGCGGGGCAACCGCAAGAGCGTTTGCGTGCTCGAAAAGGGTAATGAGTGGCTGCCTGGCGATTTCCCCGCGACAGCCACGGAGGTTCTTCAGGCTGTTCGAAGTGACAGCAGTCCGACCGGACTCTTTGAGTACCACGTTAATCGGGAAATCGACGTCTTGGTGGGTACCGGGCTTGGTGGCACTTCGTTGATAAATGCCGGAGTCATGGTTCAGCCCAATCCTCTCATACTGAAGAGGCCAGAGTGGCCTGTTCGGATTCCCGATCTTGCGCCGTATTTCGAGAGAGCGCTTCAATCCCTCCATGTGACGCCCAATCCGAACCCGCCGCTCAAAGCAAGAGTGTTCTCTCGGGCGGCCGGCATGACGTCAGGTTTGACGCGGACAGCGACTCTCGATCATGCCATCACCTTCGAGAAAACGGAGCGAAAAGAGGAGGATACCGTTCAACACGGCTGCATAGACTGTGGCGGATGCGTGACAGGATGTAACTACTCTTCAAAGAACTCCGTGGATATGAATTACCTGCTGGTGGCTCAATCTCAGGGAGCCTGCATTTTCAGCCGTATTGAAGTTCGCAGCATCGAAAAACTCGATGGCGGGGGAGTCAGAGTTCATTGTGTAGACCTGAATGACGGCGCTTGTGGAAGGCGATTCCATATCGACGCGTCGCAAGCGGTGCTGGCCGCGGGCACGCTGGGAACTTTTGCAATTCTCAGCAGGAGCCGGCACAGGCACAATTTGCAGGTGCCACCACTTCTGGGTTCGTTTTTTTCCGGGAACTGCAACACTCTTGGCTTTAGCTACAATTGTCGTAGCAAGACCCTTATCCACAAAGGCCCTACGGTTAATGTCGCAGGCAGATTCGGGGCTTCGGAGCACCCGGAAGAGCAATTCGTTGTTGAAGAGGGCGGAATACCAGGTATGGTTGCTCTCATCGTGCAGAAATTCCTGCCAAGCCTGTTGGGGGTGGGAAGCAATCGAGGGAACGCAGGGAGTCGCCCCATGAACCTGCGGGCAAGCTTGCGCGTCTGGGCAGATCAAGCCGGATTCCGGGAGTTCGGAGCATTGAATCACTCGTTGATGCTCCTTGGAAGTGGCTTCGATGATCGTCGAGGGCGGCTTGTCTTTGAACGAGATAGAGCGAGACTCTGCTGGCCTGAGTTAAAAGTCCGTCACTACGGGGAACACCTCCGGACCAAGATGCAAGAGATCACCCTCCACTGCGAAGGAACCTTTCTCGACGATCCCCGGACGCTAGACGTTCTCGGAGGAAACCTTCATACGGTCCATCCACTCGGTGGCTGCGTGATGGGGGAGGACGAGACCAATGGTGTCGTGAACTATAAGGGAGAAGTCATCGGTCACGAGGGACGTCTCTACATTGCCGACGCCTCGGTTATCCCGTCTTCACTAGGCGTTAATCCTGCACTGACTATTACCGCGCTAGCCGAATGGTTTGCCGAGCAAATTATCGCTTCCTGGAAGTGAAAGGCAGGCAACCGCTCATATGGAAATGCAGCGGGATGACCGTTCTTGTGCAAAAAATTTCCCCCAGGGCAAAGCTCTTTCATGTGAAATTCCAGCCATGCGGGCTCCCGTTGGTGGCCGGGGCTTCTCCTGGATTCCAGGGGTACGCATTTTGATGATTCGTTGTGGCCGCCTAGGGGTACGGAGGTTCAACGGGACCGTCGCAACAGCCGGGAATGACGATAGGGGGAGATTTGGAAGGGGAGATGGTCTTCCCCTCCATCCTCACCGGGCGCAGAGCTGCCTCAAGCCTGGTGAACCTTGATAGATGACCTCTCTTTTTCCATCGCTTTCGACAGCAGTCTGATGGCTCCGGGGAAGGTCAGCATTATGGATTGCATAAATATCAGATCTCCGAACATGCCCATGAAAACCGCCGAGGCCACCAAAATGCCGAAATTCACCGCACCCTGAAATGGTGTTGCCCAGAGAGCCAGGAATCCGAGGAGCGTGACGGTCGACCAAGTGGCGATGGGTTTGGCAGCCAGGCTGTAAGCGCGCAGGATGCACTCCCTTGGGTCTACATCGGGGTTGAGCCTGATTTCCCGTTTCAACTGCGTCACATATTGGATGGTATTGTCCACGGCAAGCCCTACGGCAACCGCGGCTGCAAAAATGCTTACCGAGTTCAAGGAAATTCCAAACCAACCCATTACACCGAAAACCGTGGCCAGCGGCGGAATGTTAGGGACTATACTTATCAGACCGAAAGATGGCGTGCCCATCTGAATCATCATCAAGACCGTAATGATTACCAGCGCAAGAAATATGGAGTGAATTGTCGATCTCACAAGCTCCGCGCCTAGGGCAGCATACACGGCCAATTCACCGGTGACCGTGCAGCGGGCGCTATTTTTCGCGACCGACCGGCATGCCAATGACACGCTGTCAATTGTCTCAACGATCGTCGTTGCCGGTGAATTCCTTATTCGCACCGACATGCGCAATGAGCCAAAATCCTCAGTCAAATATCTTCGGACGAACTCTTTCCCGCCCTCGCTCATAGACGTAATGAAGAGTAGTTCGGGTATCATGCCGGGTTTCGTAAAAAGCCCATCACTTGCGGGATTCTCGGGTTTGATAATACTCTGCATGTACTGCAAGTATGACAAGAGAGAGGTTGTGGCTATCACCTCCGGGATGTCGTTCAGTCGCTTTTCAATCTCGGCTATTTTCTTCCAGGCATCGGTCTCCTTGAAGGCGCCTGGCTCCGCTTCCAGAATGAGGTCCAAGGAGTGCACGGAAGTCAGATTCTTCTCGACGAATCTAATATCCTGAACTTCCGGGTTCGACTCACGCAGGTGGCGCAGCAGTTGGGGATCCGTCCGGATAAGCGGAGTTCCGGCAAACATAACAGCGCATACTCCGAAGCCGATAAAACAGTACAATCGATGGTGCTTGGCTATTGACGCTCTCATTATTTCAATTGCAGGGGAGAGAAAGTCCCCGGGGATTCGTGATGGTTCGGTCCCGGTGTTCATGGATTGAAAGGCAATGAGAATTGCAGGAATCAGGAGCATGGCAAGGCCGTAGGAAATCAGTAGCCCCAGCGGCATGATAAGGCCCAGTTGGAACACCATGGGGATTGAACTCACCATGCACGTGCCAAACCCCACTGCCGTGGTCGCGGAGCAAAAGAGAAAAGGCCGAGCCAAGAAACGGACCGTGGTCCGGACAGCCTGGACCCTATCGTCTGTCAATGCACGGAATTGATGATAACGGACCACCATGTGGATAACGATTTCCAGTGTCGTAATCAGGATCAAACCAAATGATATACTGGTCGTTGGATTTAACGGAATTCGCAACACTGACATCAGACCCAGCACCCACAGTACGCACAAACCGAGAATCAGGGTAGCCATCAGCGTGACTCGCAGGCTTCTCAAGACGTATACCGTCACGACCGCGCAGATCAAGGCGCACATGAGTCCGAAGACGACTGCCGTATCAAGGCTGTACTTATGGATGGCCAGCCGGAGAACCGCCGGTCCCACGATCCGGTGATCGGAACCCGCGGGACTATATTTCTTGACGATTGAATCTATGGAGAGAAGAATCTGCCTGGTGGACTCAGGATCGAGCTTCCACTGACCAGGTACGGCAACAAGCACTCCCCAGGTCTTCCGATCCGCGGAGAGAAGAAGGTCCAACGGAGGGAAGGCCTTTCGAATTCTTTCCAGCTCCGATGAATCGGGCAGATTGGGTACGCCGCCTTCAGTCCGCATGACGGGGTAGGCGCCGAACCGTCCCCCTTTTTCCTGAAAGAACCTGAGATTGGTGAGGCTTCTCACTGTCTCTACCTGCGGTAATCCTTCCAATTCTTTGGTCATTGATCTCAGGGCGGCAATCAATTGAGCATCGCTGGCGCCTGAGTTGTTTCTTACAGCAACCACGATAAACTCTTCATGCCCGAACATCTCACCCAGTCGGGAGTAATTAAGATATTCTTCCGAGTCAGTGTCCCACATCGTGTCAAATGAGGGGGCCGTTTTGAGGCCGGCGACACTCAGGGCCAAAAAGACACTCGTGATGCCAACAAAGGCGAGGAGGATCCCGCGGCGATCAATGAATACATCTGCAATGCTCTTTTGATTCATTCCAGCTGCTCGTTCACCGTAAGCGGTTACATGAAACTGCCTGGCCATGGGGAAACTTTTTTGTATTTATCCGGAATCATGCGTCGGTCTTGGCATTTTGTGGTCTTCGGGACGATAACGGGTCGAGGAAGGGGTTCCTGGACAGCGAAAAATCCCCGGCTCTCCCCACAAGACCCAGCAGCGGAAAAACCCTCGTCACGTTGCTGAAAACGCCTATTGGGGCACATTTCTGAGCGTACCTCACCCCAATCGATTCCGTCAACCAGTTTTCACGTCCGCGCTCCTCGCCCGATCACAACGCTGTAATGTCGGGCCAAAGGAAACGCCGACGCCATATGGACATTCCCTCAACTTGACAAGATAGTCGCATGAATACAAAAATACATATACATTTGTAGGAAGATCATCCGGTGCTTAGGTAGGGAACAGTGGTATTCATTTTTCAGCCGGCCGAGGAAATAGCAAACGGCGCATCGAGTATCATTGAACACGGCCTGTTGGACAAATACGCCATCGAATCGGTTTACGCGTTGCACATCGATCCAGCGCTGGCTGGCGGGCGTATGGCCATCACTCCGGGGCCGCTGGTGGCGGCCGTAAACAACTTCAGAATAGACATAACGGGTCAAGGAGGGCATGCCGGATTACCTCATCTGGCCAAGAACCCCATGGTTGCCGGTGCTGGCATGGTTTATGCCTTGCAGACCACCGGAGCGCCGTTCATTACAAACCGTGGGAGGTTTTCAAACTCGGTGACGTAGAACAACATCCATACATACACTAACCGCATCACATTAAATAAATATATCAATGAGTTATCACGTATCTGCGATCCCCCGGGGAAAACTCAAGTCAGTCTTGGAAGGCGTCTCAAGGGTTGTTGACCATATTCGGGGGATCACGCCGGGCCCAGACCAGCGAGTGCCGTGAGTTTCCGTCAACAAATTCTTCCGCCAACGGCTATGCCGTCCGCTGCGGAGATGTGCCTGAGCCAATCGATTGCCGCAGCATTTTGTATGCGCCGGACGACACAGACGTAAAACGAACGAGTCCTTCGATGCCCCCGTCGGTGTTAGTTACGGAGATCACCTTTCCGTAGATTTCTGCGTTTACTTCACTGTCGGAAGCACGTTCCACAACCATTCGTATGTCTTCCCACTGAGAAATGCCTTTCTCAAACATAACTTTTGCCGAGGCAAGTGACGCATGAGTTATGCGGCCGCTTTCCCCTTTCCCGGACATTATTTTTTGGTCTAGCCGAAACACCTGAACCACTATTTCGGCGCCCAATTGGCCCAAAGCCTCATCTCTATCGATCAGATAAGCGCCATGGGGACCGGAAACTCCTTTAACGTCGTACAGCTTCATCTTTCCCGGCACCCCTTTCATTTCAACTTCGAGAATTTGTCTCACATCAAGCTTTTCAGAGAGGCGCTCATAGGCGCCACTACTAATCAGGACCTGCCCACCTACGGTAAAGGATTCCACTCTTCCGGTAAAGTTGACTTGTGCTCCAACCGCCCCGTATTTGGCTCGTTTTTCCGACCCGATGTTTCCTACTACAACTTCGCCCGTGTTGACAGCCACCCCCATTTCTAGATGCGGCAAACCATCGGCCTCGTTCAGCGCATTAATTTCCTCCATAGCCAGTTGCATCTTCAGGGCGCATGTCACTGCCAATTCCGGATGATTTTCCAGATCCTCAGGCGCTCCAAAGAACGCCAAAATGCCATCCCCGATGATCTCATCAATGATCCCATGGTGGTCCAGGATAATTTCCACCATCTTGCCCAAATATCGATTCAGAAATTTAATCACCTGCTCGGGGCTCATTGTTGATGTGAGGGCGGTGAAACCTCTCAGATCGGACATCATTATGGAAAGCTCTCTTATTTCCCCTCCAAGTCTGAGACCATCTTTGGAGTCCAGTAGTCGCTTGACTACTTCTTGTGTTACATACCGACCAAAAGTGTCTTTTATGCGGTCTCTGTCTTTCAATCCCTCTGTCATCTTGGTGAAGGCCCGCGCCAACTGGCCCACCTCGTCAGCGGATTGAACATCCGCCAGATCGATATCCAGGTCCCCGGCGGCAACCTTGATTGTTTCACCGGCCATTCGACGCAAAGGGCGGCTGATAGATCGCGCAACCAAAACGGAAGCGAGCAGAAGCAATGCGATCCCTGCCATCGCCAAGAGAATTGTTGTTTGAAATAAAGCCTCGACTTCGGCGAACAATTCCTTCTTTGGCATGATAGCGGCAAGCGTCCAGCCAGGTGGGCTTATTCTCGTGAACGCCAAATAGGAATCGATTCCTGTCATACCGGGACCAATGTCATAGAACCCGGATTCCTCGGTTAGCATGGCTGCCGCATACTCCTTGGCTCGCGGGTGTCCGGTCTCATCCGCTGCGTCGAAAACCGAAGTGCGCATCACTCGTTTGGGATTTCTATTGGTGACAAAAGTCCCTTTGTCCGAAATCACCGACAAGAATCCTGTTTTATAAACATGTTTGGCATTCATGACATGATTCAATTGTTCCAGAGAGATATCTGCTGTTACGACTGCCCTCATGTGCTCTTTTGAATTTTCCTTCTTCTTGTCGAACATCGGGCACGCGTAAGTAATCATCGGGACATTTCCCCCACCCTCATCAAAGTAGGGGTCTGTCCATACGGGCGTTCTCAGATTAACGGGAACCCTGAACCAGCTCTTGGAAAAATAATTGTATGAATCTTTTCCAAGCTGCTCGAACTCGACCCCTGCTTTTGTTCTAAAGAAATAGGGAGCAAATTTCTCGATATCCGGCTTAAACATGTGGGGTAAGAAAGCCACCGCGGACCCGAACACTTCATCGTGGCCTTCCACGGTTCGTCTGATGTGATTGAGAAGGGCCTCCTCATCCCAGGCGCTCGTCTCCAAGAAGGCAGCCAAGTCGTCAATTGCTTGAGCCACCAACAGAAACTCCTGTTCGATTTCATTGGCCAGAGACAAAGTGAGATTTCGTGCGCTCTGTTCCGCCTCTTGCCTGATTAACTCTTTGGACCGAGTATAATTCACTTCCAACACTAGCGCTAACACGAGGCAAGCGCTGCCGAGCACCAACAGGGCTATTTTGACTGCAATGCTATTGCGAATGGCTGTCATCTCTCATACCTACCTTCTTTTCAACCTACCCAAAAACCGCTCCAGGTTTGGAATGGTCAGCATGGCTGAGAAGCGATTCACGACTGGCATCGAACGATTTCTCACGTATTATAAAATATTGCTTGTTTCTTTTGCTCCGCAGTGAGTCCGGGGGGCTCTTTCTTGCAAGAAAGCCGCCCCCTGGTCCCCCCGCAAAGAACTCCTAGATATGCTTCTTCAGGTCGTGGAAGGGGGACTACTCCTTGAAAAGCGAATTGTTTCTTCTGACAGACTCTGAACAACTCCGCCGCTGAGGACCACTATACAACCGCTCAAGTTCTTCTTCTCACAGTTTAGAGCCAATTTCCGGGCTTGCGGCAGGGCGATTGACCAGATAGATGCCTGTGCCGACCAAGATGAGAGCGAGCAAGAGGATACCTGTAATTGGCTCGTGCAGGAGTGTTCCACCCGCTATGACACCGAAAAGCGGGGTGAGAAAGGTAAATGACGCCAGACGCGATGCAGGGTAATGTCGGATCAGCCAAAACCAGGCGAGATACGTTATAAATGCCACCCAGACAATTTGATACACCAGGCAAGCAATTATTAGCCGCGTGATGTTGAAAATGCCCGGTTCTCCCATAGCGATTGACCCGAGCGGTAGGACCACCGCGGAGACTGCGAGTTGATAAAGCAAAGTTTTGCTTGGCGCAATCTCTGCGAGTGGGCTGGCTTTGACCAGAACCGTAGTGGCGCCCCAAATCACTGCGGCCGCGGCCAACATACCGTCACCAATGAGCATTCGATAAGTTGGAAGAGTCAGCGACTCACTGAATGCAGCCACAATTCCCACGAAAGCACAGATTAACCCCAATACCTGAATCACTCGTAAATTTTCACCTGGAATAAACAGTTGAGCGCCGATAGCCACAACAAAAGGCGAGAGATAGAGAAATATCACAGCCCGTGACGCATTCGTGAATTCAAGGCCCCAATATATCAGGAGAAACTCCAGCGCAAAGAGAAGACCGGCCGCGATCCCGTACCACAATGTGCGGTCCCTCTCCAGAAAACGCTCTCGGCGGGCCGCCATCCATATCAAAAGCAGAATGGTTGACCCAATGGACCGGAGTCCTGATTGCCATATGGGGGAGATGCCCTGGTTGGCGATTTTAACGGTAACTTGTTGCAGGCCCCAACTCACACAAAGCACCACCAAAACCAGTATGGCGGTGAGATCCAGAACGTCCTTCTTCTGTGACCAGTTATGACTCATGACAAAATCAAGTCTCACAAAAATCTTTGAAAGTCCAGTTGAGATCGATGATCGGAGCCAGAAATCTTTTCCCACAATTCTTGCCTGGAAGCAGGCAAATGGAGCGCTTTGGCGTCAGAAAAAGGAAAAGGCTAGGTCGCCGTCTGACCGCCCCTTGACAGAAGAGGCAATTGCAGTGTATTTTTCCTGTGTCGGGACGTGGCTCAGCCTGGTAGAGCACTGCATTCGGGATGCAGGGGTCGCTGGTTCAAATCCAGTCGTCCCGACCAGAAAACTCATTGAATATCAGGGTGTAGTCGTGGAACACTGCACCCTGATTTTTCTTTGCACCCCGGCTTTTGCGCACAGATTTCCGGACTGAAACGGACGAAAATAGACTCCGTCAGGGCGCTGTGACATGGGCCACTTTCCAACATGAGCCAAGACGAGACCTGACCCCTTTATGACCCCTTTACAGCTGCAAACAGATCTGGCCATTATAGGCCCCATTGCAGAAATCATCGTTGAGGAACTTGATCCGAACGAATAACGAGCGCCTTCAAAGGACAAGATTCTCACGGATGACGGAGGGAGCTGTGCAAAGGCTTTCTTCCAACGAAAATGCTTGTCCTTCTCCATAATTGAACATATCATTTGAGTTCGGACCGGATGTGAGAGACGGAGACTCTTGGATGGCCGCACTTAATTTGGATCTCAAACCCGCCAGCAAACCGGTTAAAGACTACTACACCGGCTTGGCTGAATTCGACAAGCACGGCGTCACCCATGAGATGGCGGTGCGGAGCGCATTTCAAAGACTATTGGAGCACTGTAGTCGAAAAGTTGGGTGGACATTCGTTGGCGAATACAAATACAAGCGTAAGGACCGCCATTCTGTCAGCATTGATGGAGGCATGATTGACATTTTCAAGATTCCGCAAGCCTTCTGGGAAGCAAAAGACTCACAGGACGATCTTGCGAAAGAAATTCAAAAGAAGTTTTCCATTGGTTATCCAAGAGACAATATTGTTTTTCAGGCTCCTACGAGAGCAATTCTGTGGCAGGACGGACGACAAATCTGTGATGAGGATATCGGCAAGCCGGACGCCCTTGTCTATGTGGTTCAGGAGCTATTTTCTTACAGGAGTCAAACCCAACATGATTGGGAAGTCGCTGTCGAGGAGTTCAAGCCTCACATTCCTGACATTGCTGCCAAAGTAATCGAACTCATCGAGATCGAACGTAAAGACAACAAGAGCTTTGTCCAAGCGTTCAACACCTTTGCTGAGGTATGCCGCTCGTCTATCAATCCCCACTTGTCAGATGCCGCTGTAGAAGAAATGCTGGTGCAGCACCTGCTGACGGAGCGGATCTTTCGCAAGGTTTTCCACAACTCCGAATTTACTGACCGCAACATTATTGCTCGGGAAATTGAACGTGTTATCCATGCGCTAACTTCAAGAAAATTCAGTCGAGAAGAATTTCTAAAACCACTGAACCGCTTTTATGGGGCGCTTGAACAGAGGGCCGAGACGCTTGACGACTACAGTCAGCAGCAGACCTTCTTAAATACGGTATATGAGAAATTCTTTCAGGGGTTTGCCGTCAAACAGGCGGATACTCACGGAATCGTATACACGCCGCAGCCGATTGTGGATTTCATGGTGCGGTCTGTGGAGGAAATTCTGAAAAAGGAGTTTGGCAAAAGCATCAGCGATGAAGGCATCCACATCATTGACCCCTTTGTGGGCACGGGAAACTTTATCACACGGATCATGCGGGAGATCAAAAAGACTTCCCTGCCTCATAAGTATGCCAATGAACTGCACTGTAACGAGGTAATGCTCCTTCCTTACTACGTGGCCTCGATGAATATTGAGCATGAGTATTATGAACGTACAGGCGAATACAAGCCCTTTGAAGGGATCTGCCTTGTAGATACTTTTGAGCTCGCTGAAGACAAGCAGCTGTCTCTGATGTTCACCCAAGAAAACACTGAGCGGGTAGAGAAACTCAGAAGAACAAAGCTGTTCGTGATAATTGGGAATCCGCCATACAACGCTAAACAAGTCAATGAAAATGACAATAATAAGAACCGTAAATACAAGACAATGGACAAGCGGGTTGCTGATACTTACTCCAAAGATAGCACGGCTACGAACAAGAACGCCCTTTCAGACCCCTATGTGAAAGCCATACGTTGGGCAACAGACAAAGTTCTCGAAAATCGAGAAGGGGTGGTCGCATTCGTTTCCAATAATGGCTTCATTGACAATGTTGCGTTTGATGGAATGCGGAAACATCTTCTACAAGACTTTAGTATTATTCACATGGTCGATCTTAAAGGCAATATCCGAAAAGACTCTATGCGAGAAGGCATTCCATTGGGCGAAAAACATACTGTATTCGGTCTATCTGCAATGGTAGGGGTCTGTATTGCGTTTTTCGTAAAGAAGAAGGAATCTGTAAACTGCAAAATATTTTATACGGAAACAGATTTCAGAGCTACCCGTGTAGAAAAGTTTCACTTCCTTGAAATGGCGGAGGATGTCTTCCGCCTGGAATCAACTCTTCTAAAGCCGGATGGAAAAGACACTTGGCTTACCAAAGGTCTGAGAGATGACTTCAAAGAGTTTCTCCCCCTCGGGACGAAAGAAGCACGAGCAAAGGCGGGGCAAGCCCTCGTCCAGACATTTTGCCCCGGTGTAAAGACGAATCGTGACCAATGGGCATACAACTTCGATCCAGAAGTGTTGACGCAAAATATCAAGGGTATGATTGGTGTTTACAATCAGCAAATTGCTGAATGGCAGAGCATGCCCCACAAACCTACAGGGAATGCCACAGTACGTGAATACCTTGACTCTGCATTGTTGGAGGATGACACGAAAATCAGTTGGAGTCGGGACCTCAAGTCCGACGTTCTAAGAGGGCGCAAGACCAGTTTCCAAGCCACAAGAGTTAGAGGAGCGCTCTATAGGCCATTCACGCGGACCTACCTTTATTTTGATTCCATTATGAATCAAGATATCCATCGCTTTCCCTTAATTTTTCCCACCGTTGCCGCAGGACAAGAAAACCGAGTCATTTGTGTTGGAATCTACGGGCGGAAGGAGTTTGCGGTGTTGATGGTGAATGCGATCCCCGATCTCAACCTCTATGGAGATCCGCAACAGTCTTTTCCATTCTACACATATAACGAAGATGGAACTAATCGCAGCGACAATCTTACGGAGTGGGCGGTCGAACAGTTTTTGTCTGTTCTTGGTATCCGTCCGGAGAAATGGGAAATTTTTCACTACGTATACGGACTGCTCCATTCTCCGGAGTACCGAGAAAAGTACAAGGCCAATCTGAAGAGAGAACTTCCACGAGTTCCCTTGCCCAAGGACATCGAGCAGTTTCAGGCATTCGTTGAAGCAGGCGAGAAATTGGCGGATCTACACGTTAACTATGAATCACAGCCGGAGTACCCACTTGAAAAAATAGAGAATGATGATAAGCCCTTGGATTGGCGGGTGCAGAAAATGAGGCTCACAAGGGACAAGGCCGCTATTGTCTACAATGATTTCTTGACACTTGCGGGCATCCCCGCAGAGGTCTTCGAGTACAAATTAGGCAATCGCTCCGCCCTGGAATGGATAATTGACAGGTATCAGGTCCACAGGGACAAAAGAAGCGGCATTGTCAACGACCCGAACCGGGCTGATGAGCCTCAGTACATTGTTCAACTGATTGGGAAGATTGTTACGGTAAGCCTAGAAACAATCAAGATAGTAAGAACGCTTCCTCCTATATGAAATTAGGCTTCTCGTAAAGGAAAGCCGATGACATTGTTCGACGAACAAGAAACGTTTGGCCAAAGGACTATATATGATAACGAGGCGGAGTTTGATTATTATCAAGGTTCAGCTCGTCCAGCAATGATTCGTGTAAAAGATCTCCTTGAATCCTGGTTTGCTGAGTATCCTAATGGAAGAAAGAAAGAGAGCTTAAGACGAGAATTACGAGGCGAGAAATACAACGGGAAAAAAATGAAACCCGTTATGAGGGACAAGATCTTTAATGAAGCCTTTTTCGAGCTGTACATCTATATCTTACTTCGAAGACTTGGGTGCGAAATCATTATAGAGCCATCAATAGAGCATCTCGAAGGCAAGAAGACCGCTCCAGATTTCTTGGCCACGCACAAAGCCACAGGATATTCTTTTTACTTAGAAGCTACTGTTCAATACAATGAAAAAGCTCACAAGCAAGAAACCTTCTTGAGGGATTTAAAGTCGGTCCTAGACCAAATGGATTCACCGGATTTTGTAATTTGTATAGACAGATTCAGGATTACGAGCAAAGTGACTGATGAAGAGGGTTGGACGCCTTCAACAGCTCGATTTGTTAAGCATGTAAAGAGTAGGTTGTCAAATCTAGCTTCAGATCCCAGTTCTACGAACATGCACCCGCCAATGTTCAACGGGAAGGGTTGGACAATTTCTTTTCACTTTGAGTCGAGGGCCGGACAGGAAGAATGGACTGCGCCACCACGGACATTCAAGGAAACGGCTTCGGGTGGGGCGGTACATTCGATAGAAAACATAAGAAAGGCTATTGAAGATAAAGCCTGCCATTACGGAAAATTGGATAGACCATTCGTAATCGCAATAAATCCAATGGAGCATTTAGTAGGCCCAGATATGGTTGTGAGGGCACTTTATGGGTCAATATCCCACATCTTTAATTTAATAGAAAACGGAAACTCCCCAATTGGAGATCTCGAATTTAGCCATAATGAGCGAAAACCTGATGGCTCGTTCCTAGCTGGAGACCCACAGTACACCAGAGTCAGCGCCATATGGATCGCAAGTGGCCTATTTGGTCCTTCCGTCATCGGATCAGCTAAATTCTATGAATTTGAGAACCTTTTTGCCGAACGAAAGTTCCGGCCTCCCTTCCCATGTCTCAGGAAATGCTGTTTAGAGGACAATGGAAAATTGACTGAAATCAATGGATTAACACCTCAGCAGATCCTCCAAATCGAAAAATACTGGCCAGAATATGAATTGTTCGCCCCCCAGATGGTTCACTGAATGAAGATCTTTGACAACTAGCATTCATAGAGGAGGGAAACTGGTGAATGCGGGGCACTCATGTAGTAGCTTGGACTGGAAATTTTTGAATGACAATGCTAAATTTCATCGGAAGCGAAAATTGGGAATGAATAGAGACCGGCAGGAAATCTTTTGGCGCCTTTTTTGGCCCCTTTTGGTCTCCCTATGAGAACTCATGTCCATCGGTGGTTTTCAATGGTTGTTGATTTTTCAGGAGAATCTCAGCAAGACGGCTCCGGAATTAGCTGGTTGTAAGCTTTCGGGATGCAGGGGTCGCTGGTTCAAATCCAGTCGTCCCGACCAGAAATCTTAGATAGTCCGGCCTATGTGACCCCCCTAGGACCGGTTTTTTTCAGGCACAATTTTACGTCTGGCGGCATTCCTAGATTTTTCTCTGCAAGGATGATCCTAAATACCTCGATTGATAGTCAATGCAATTAACGCCTCTATTCGAAATTGAAAGACGTATAAAAGAACTTCAATCCGCAATGGCGAAAAACGGCCTGGACGCAGCCCTGATAATTCAGCGTGTAGATCTATACTATTTTTCCGGGACAGGCCAGGACGCTCATCTATTTGTGCCGGTAGAAGGCGTGCCTGTTCTTCTAGTAAGAAGAACTCTTGATAGAGCCCGTGAAGAATCCCCGCTCGAGTCCATATCAGAAATCAAGAGCTTTTCCGATCTGAAAAAAATGATCGAATCAGCTTACCCCGGCCGCATGCGCCGCTTGGGGATGGAGCTGGACGTCCTTCCTGTCAATAATTACAATGCCTATTCGGAACTCTTTCCCGATGCGGTCATCAGAGACGTCTCGCCCTTGATAAGAGAAATCAGAATGATCAAGTCGGATTACGAGCTTGACATCATCCGGAAGGCCGGCCGGATGAATGACTCGATGTTTGCCGCAGTGGGAGAGATCATCGAGGAAGGAATGTCTGAAGTCGAGTTCGGGGGGCTCCTCGAAGCTCATTACCGGAAGAACGGCCATCAGGGGCTTGTAAGAATAAGGAGCTTCAATAACGATATTTTCTATGGCCATCTGATGTCCGGCTCAAACGTGGCTGTGCCAAGCTCTCATTTTGGACCCACAGGCGGGCCTGGGCTCAGCCCATCCATGCCCCAGGGCGCCGGATCGAAGATTATCAAGCGACATGAGCCAATTAGTATCGACTACGTGGGAGTTGTTGATTCCTATATGGTTGATCAGACGAGAATTTTCTTTTTGGATGATCCTCCGGAAAAATTTCTCAAGACACACGCCGTGGCCCTGGCCATTCAAGATGCGCTTATCGAGCAAGGCCGTCCGGGGACGAGAGCGGAAGAACTATATGACATCGCGGTACAAATGGCCGCTGAAGCGGGTGTTACTGAAGGTTTTATGGGATACCCGCACCCTGTGCCGTTTGTCGGGCATGGAATAGGGTTGGAGCTGGACGAATTGCCGGTAATTGGCAAGAACTCGCCCCACGTTTTGCAAGAGGGGATGGTAATGGCCCTGGAGCCCAAGTTTATTCTGCCCGGCGCCGGGATCGCTGGCATTGAAAACTCATTTGCTGTGACCGAAAACGGATTGGAAAAGTTAACAAAATTTGATGACGCAATACAGATTCTGCGCTAGCGCCGCCTCTTCCTGCGCTTTAAGAAGGCTCTGGCCGACCCTGGAGAGCTGGCCTCGAGACCACTGGACAGCAATGTAGAGAATCTCGCCGATTAAAAACACTGCCTTAAACGGTTAAAGAAACAAGGCGGAGCCAAATGTGACACTTGATTCCCAAGGCAGATTTGGACTCTTGGGAGCTAGCTTAACCGTTCAATTGAGTTCTTCGATCACAGCTTTGTCTATTATTTTGATGCAGCCCATAACGCTCGTCGCGGCGGGACATCGCATCAGGTACATTGCGAGGACTTCTTTTGCGTCTTCCTGCTTGCCTCGCGGAAGCTTCAGATGGTAATCAACTCGAATCTGGGTAATCCTCAGCACACCTTCCACATCTTCGATATCGCCATGGACATCTGCCCAAAAGTTTTCAGCGGGCGTGTCGATCTGCTTTCCGGCCAGTAACCTGGCCAGTGTGCCCATCATTCAGGCTGCGACCGCGGTGATAATATGGTCAAGGGTGGCAGGGTTCTCTTCTTCCGGTTCGATTCCGTAAAACTTCTTGATTCCTCCGTGGACCCCATATTTTACCTCTCCAGGCAGACCTTCGATCACGGCCCTTCTCGTAACGCCCTTTTCTCGAACGATTCTGCTCACGGTCGTGTGGACAAGTTTACCCATGATTCCTCCATAGTAATCTGGTTAAAGCAGCTACTAGCGTAGTAAAATGTTATTCTCCACAGGTCGACAAGTCAAGCGACGAGGCGCTCTTCCAATGACAAGTCGCGCCCCGCATAAGTGAATGGATTCGCGGTCGATGTTTTTTTTTCTTGCTATTCGAATTCCTTGTGCTAATAAGGGGGCAAATCTTATCACCATACTTTCCATATTCGGAGAAGCCTGACGGCTTCTGATGTCCTGTCGTCAGGCTTTCCGTTTGTACGGGGTTTAGTCTTTTGGGAGGGCCCCAAGGCCGGCGCTCCTCAATCGTCCGTACAAGCGCTTCCACTGTCAAGCCGACGGAATCTCGCCTAGCAACCGTTATCATTATACGTCCAAGATCTTGCTTAATTTAATATTGAGAAATTATGTTCAACATGCTATAATCTAACTGTTAAATTTAAGATTGAACGCTAAGTAATTTCTTTAAGTGAGGTTCGTAATGGCAAGGGTCGCGGTTGTTCTTGTAGCATCATTGGTTCTTATCATAGGGATTTCTTCCGGGCCGGCCGAGTCGATGGGTGGTTATTCCTGCCCACCCCCAAACTGTCCCCCCCCGAGCTGTCCGCAACGCACATTGGTAACCAGAATGGTTCCCTGTATGAAAACCGAGCTAGTGGCTGAAGTTCTGCCTTGTACTAGAACCGTCCCGGTACAGATGGTTGGATTCAAATCACAGAGGGTCATGCTCAAAGGCTTCCCCACAGGGCAACCTTGTGGCCTCGACCCTTGTACGAAGTGCTGCCCTCAGCCGTTTTGCGAAGTTGTGGATCAGAAAGTCCCCTACATTTACTATGAATATAAAACCGTTCCGGACTACAGAGTCGTGTACAGACCCATTTGTCGGCCTATAATGCTTCCGCAGACCTACATGGTGGAAGCCACGCCTATGTGTCGTTAGAACAACAATTCAGCGCATGACCTTGCGAGGAGAAGCCACGGTTTAGCGGGTTTCTCCTCCTCGCTAATTCAAAACCCACACCTAGAGCTAATTGGATTCTGTTCAAAGATTTCAACGAAGTCGATTATTCACTTGGCTCCAATAGAGCCCTAAAGAGAGCACTGAGGCTACGTCTGCGAGTAAACCCAGGATGTGTTCACCCCGCGCTCGATGAGGGGGAACAGCATCGTTCGTGAAAAACCTCGTATGATGCGGTTCTACGGGACTTTGTCCGCGCGAGAACCCAAGGGCACATGCCGAGCTTCCGGACCGTTATCTCATCAGGCGCCCTCCAAACCGTGATTGACATACATCTTCTTCTATCATAGTGTAAATTTCTTGAGTGAAACCCGGAGCAAATCCCGAATGAAAACTGTCCTGGTTACAGGTGGGGCCGGCTTCATAGGCAGTCATCTGGTGGAAGCCCTACTAGAGGGTGGCGAGACGGTTTTGTGTCTGGACAATTTCTACACCGGGAGCAAAAGAAATATTCTTCCATTCATCGGGAAAGCGAATTTCGAGTTGATTCGGCATGATGTTGTCGAGCCGATACTTCTGGAAGTGGATCAGATATACCATCTCGCCTGTCCGGCCTCTCCTGTACATTACCAGAATAATCCGATTAAAACGCTCAAGACGTCCGTGTTGGGGACCCTAAACATGCTGGGGTTGGCAAAGCGCGTTAAGGCCAAGATTCTGCTGTCGTCCACCTCGGAGGTTTACGGAGACCCGGAGGTCCACCCCCAGCCTGAGTCTTACCACGGAAATGTGAATCCGGTGGGGCCCAGGGCCTGCTACGACGAAGGAAAGCGGGCTGCTGAGACCCTGATGGTTGGATATCGGGATTATAATCATGTAAATGTCGCTATTGCGCGTATTTTCAATACCTATGGTCCCAGAATGCTCCCCAATGACGGACGCGTCGTGAGTAATTTCATATGTCAAGCTCTGCTGGGCAAAGACTTGACCATATACGGGGACGGGACCCAGACACGTTCCTTCTGTTATGTTACCGACTTGGTGAAAGGCCTGATCGGCCTTATGGAAAGTTCCGAACAGAATCCGGTTAATCTGGGGAATCCTCACGAAGTGACGATTGAGGAGCTGGCCCGCGCTGTTCTTAGGCTTATACCAGGCGCGGGTTCGAAAATAACTTACCTGCCGCTTCCCAAAGATGATCCGCTCCGGCGCAAACCCGACATCTCACTGGCCGGAAGCACGCTCCAATGGACCCCCCAGGTGGTCTTGGAAGACGGACTTTCAGCTACCGTCGATTATTTCCGTAGAGAAATTGAGTACCAGCATGGCGCCTAATCGCACGCAAGGCTTCGGGTGGAAGCAGGCCACGCTGATTGCGGTTGGAATGCTAATCAGTCTTCTTTTTCTTTATCTGGCCTTCAAAGACATCTCCTGGCACGATTTGAAGGACGGCGTAAAGCAAATGCAGCCGATCTATCTGCTGCCTTGCGCGGGGATCATGCTTCTAATCCAATTTATTAGGGCATTACGCTTCGGTTTGATTCTGAGCCCATTTTGTAAATTGCCGACAAAAGATCTCTGGGACCTACTAAATATTTGGGCAGGCGCGACCATGGTTATGCCGGCTCGGCTGGGAGAGCTGGTCAGGCCGTACCTGTTGCGACGCTGCGGCGCTTCCTTTTCATCGGGGATCGGCGCAGTAATGGTGGAGCGTTTTTTTGATTTGTCGGGCCTGTTGTTGCTTTTGGCGGTGGTTTTGTGGACTACGCCTGAAACCCCCCGGACCTTCGCGATTCTGGGACAAGCGCTTCTAGTGATTCTTGTTGTGGGTTATGTAATGGTCTGGTTAATTCTCACTCGCCGTGAAACCTTCAGGAAAATTATTGAGAAGCTCACCTCTTGGCTGCCCAGCAAAGCCGGAATTTTCATTCAGGGAATTGCGCTACGCCTGACAGAGGGCTTTGGGATCATGGTGAGTGTAAAGCAGTCGCTGATTATAGGATTTTATTCCTTATGCATCTGGATTCTGTTCTCATGCCTGACTTACTTGTTTCTGCTGGCGTTTTCAGTCAAAGCTCCCTTCCTGGTCGCGGTCACCATTCATGTTTTCATTTGTTTTGGAGTGGCTCTCCCCTCGGCCCCAGGCTTTATAGGAACTTTTCATGCAGCCGGACGTTACGCTCTTGCGCTATTCGGTGTCAAGGCCCTTGTAGCGATCTCTTTCGCCACTGTGTATCACCTCTTCAGCTTGATCATGTGTGTATTGCTGGGGCTCATATCTCTCTCGACCGGCCGATTTCGATTGCGGCAGGCCATTGCGCCGACAATAACCGGCGAATTGACCGAGGAAACTGATGCGGAACTCGTGCCCTCGGGAGAGTGTCATCCACCCAGATGAGCAGTCCTAGCAAGAACTTTAGGTAACCCCCAAACGGAGCGCTCGATTGTGAAGAACTGGGCGGATTTGGACAGGAAATACATTTGGCATCCCTTCACCCAAATGCTGGAATGGCAGAGCGTGGGGCCTCTAGTAATCGAGCGGGCCGAAGGCAATTACTTGATCGACACGGAGGGTCGCCGATATCTGGACGGGATCTCTTCTCTATGGGTGAACTTGCACGGGCACAGAAGGCGGGAAATTGATGAGGCTATTTCCCGGCAACTGAGCAAAGTGGCGCACTCCACACTGCTCGGCCTGGCGAGCGTGCCGTCCATAGAGCTGGCTGAGAGACTAGTACGGATCACCCCGGAAGGGTTAAACAAGGTATTCTATTCGGATTCCGGGTCCACAGCGGTCGAGGTAGCCCTCAAAATAGCTTTTCAGTACTGGCGCAACCGAGGTTATGAAAAAAAGAGGCTTTTCGTAACTCTTTCCGAGGCTTATCACGGAGATACCATCGGATCCGTCAGTCTCGGAGGCATCGACCTTTTTCATCAGATTTTTCATCCGCTGCTGTTCCAAACTCTGACAATTCAGACGCCGTTTCCTTACCGCCATCCGGAACTAAGCGCTGACTCATGTCGTGAAAGGTCGCTTGATGACTTCCGCTCTCTGGCGCGGGAGCGCTCGGAGGAGATCGCAGCCCTGGTGGTGGAGCCGATTATCCAAGGCGCGGCAGGTATGATCGTTCATCCGCCAGGTTTCTTAAAAGGTCTTGAAAAAATATGCCGTGATTACGGGATACTGTTGATCTGCGATGAAGTCGCCACAGGGTTCGGAAGAACCGGCAAAATGTTCGCGTGTGAACACGAAGGAGTTCGTCCCAACATGATGGCTTTGGCAAAAGGGCTCTCAGGAGGGTATCTTCCGATTGCGGCAACGATGGTCACCGATGAAATTCACGCGGCGTTCTTGGGGGAATACACCGAATACAAGACTTTTTTCCACGGTCACAGTTATACAGGGAACTGTTTGGCCTGCGCTGCGGCATGCGCGTGTCTTGACATATTTGAAACCGATCGAGCTTTGGAAGCATCCCAGCCCAAGATAGCGCTTCTCAAGGAGCGGCTTTCGGAAGAAATAAGCGATTTGGCTCATGTGGGCGATGTGAGGCAGTGCGGCTTCATGATCGGGATAGAACTTGTAGAAGATCTCAACCTGCGGAAAGCGTATGCTCCGGAAAAGCGGATGGCCGCACAGGTCACTCAACATGTTCGCAAGCACGGTCTGATATTGCGACCTCTCGGGGATGTAGTAGTGCTGATGCCGCCTCTGTCTATAACGTCGGACGAAATTGTGGACTTGGTCTCAATTACTGCTCGAAGCATTCGGGAGATTTGTGGGGAATAAACTTCCGATTTGACGCGTAGAGCTTCCGGCAGCCATTCCGCCGACAATGTCTAAAATGTTCAAGAAAAAAGGGCTTTCTGTTACCGGAACCGACACGGGTGTGGGTAAAACCATAATTGCCGCGGGACTTGTGAAACTCGCCCGCAATAAGGGATTGCGAGCCATAGCCGTAAAACCTGTCGAGACCGGTTGCATGGTCCGTGAGGGACAATTGTATCCCGAGGACGGCGCTTTTCTCCATCAGGCTTCCGACGGAGACCTCAGCCTCGATGAATGTGTTCCGTTCAGATTCTCTCTTCCCGCGTCTCCGGCCAGGGCCGCGGCTGCGGTGGGTTCGAGCCTGCGCATTGCGGACCTGAAGGAGCACGTTTTGACCCTCGCGGAACACGCGGACCTGACTGTAGTTGAAGGCGCAGGCGGGCTTATGGTCCCTATTCAGGGAAATCTCATGATGATAGATCTTGTGGAACAACTTGGTTTCCCGACCGTGATTGTGGGACGGGCCGGCCTGGGCACGATCAATCACAGTATGCTCACCCTGAATGCTATTAAGCAACGAGGCTTGGAAGCTCTGGGCATAGTGTTATCTTGCTCTTCTCTTGAGCCCGGTCCTGAGGAGGAATTCACACCCTCCGATTTGGCCCGATTAGTTCAACCGGTCCCCGTACTGGTTTTGCCGTATTTGTCGCCGGACTTGAAATCTGAACCGGCAAGGATTGCGGAAACGATTGAAACCAGTTGGCCGAAAGAAATGCTTGACCAATGGCTGGGATACGACAGTCCAGAGGTATAATAGAGGCCCCGAAGCGTCGCAAATAGGCATCCAAAGCCTATAACCTTACATAACCAAGAGTTTTTGGGGAGAGGTCTGGGGCCCACTAGGCGTGGGGCCAGTAATGCGCCGGAAATGCCACGCCCTTGATCTACATGGCGCCTGCTTGCCCTTCACTTATCGCCGTGCGCGGAGCACTTCTGCAAAAACGTCCTCCCCAGGACTCTTTCTCCTGAAAGGAGGAAACCGCAATGGCGCCCCTTAAAGTAATATTCCACGATCTGTGCTTGACCGACTATCCGACAGCGTCATGTGAAACACCGGATCGGGCCTTGTCGGTCACGGAAGCGCTGAGGAAGCACTACCCAGTGCTGGAGCCGACCCCTGCGTTGGACTCAGAGATCCTCATGGTGCACACAGAATCCATCCTACGGTCGGTCAAGAGGGACCCCAGTGTTTACACGGCAGCCGCAATGGCCGCGGGTGGAGCTATCATGGCCGCTCAACTGGCTTATCAGGGACAGCCCACTTTTGCGGCTGTACGGCCTCCAGGGCACCACGCAAGCCCAGGGAGCCATTGGGGCTTCTGCTTTTTCAATAACGTCGCGATTTCCATCGAAAAATTAATACGTACGGAAAAGATCTCCCAGGCCCTGATTCTGGATATAGACCTCCATTTCGGGGACGGGACCGACAGGTTCTTTTCCGGCAGGAAAGGGGTCGTGGTCGCCAACATTCAGGACGACACACGCGCGAGTTTCCTGAAGAACGTGGAATTAGCTCTCAGCTCCAACGAATATGACATAATCGCTATCAGCGCGGGCTTTGACCGGCATCAACACGACTGGGGCGGCACTCTGACGACGGAAGACTATTTCACCATCGGGAGAAATGTTAGGGATTACGCTCTAGCCAAGTGCGACGGCAGATACTACGCGGTCCTGGAAGGCGGGTACAATACCGCAGTGCTCGGTGAAAACGCCCTGGCGTTATGCCGCGGAATGGAAGGCGCCTGAGGAAGCAGGAATGAAGAATCCTGGGGGAAACTTCTTGGAAGAAGTTTCCCCCAGCGCCCCCTTCAAGAACTCTCATGAAGGGTGGGCAAGTGAAGGCAGGGATTAAATTGGCCCGGCAGGGACGCCGGGCGCTACCAACAGCCAGTACCGACCGCGCGTATCGGTGTCAACTCGGGTTCACCCACATCCGGTAGCGACCGGCCTCCGTGCTGGGCGGATTGGGAGGTTTAGGAGCGCGAATTGTTACCAATATACGATAATTCTCGAAAGTTTTGTTCGATACTGATCGGAGTGTGATCCAAAGTGGTGGGACAGACTGTAGGGGCGACTGGCGAGTCGCCCCAGAATGACCGGCAAGATGCCGGTCCCACCGAAGACGTCCGTCGGCGCCAAATCCTTTTATAGCCTACGCTATTCCCGCACGCAGGCTTCGCGGGTGGCCCGGACGTCACACGTCCGGGTCGCTAAGCGACAAGAGGTGAGATTTCACAACTCCGCCCAGCATCGCCCTTTCGTGGTCATTTGGGCTCCACGCTGGAACCTCCTGTGCCTTCGGCGCCCGGAGGCGGTAGCCTCCGGGCCACCCAGAGAGCAGCATGATTGAACCATTACTGCGAACTCTGAGACAGTTACAGATGCCAGCGCCACCGAAACGCCCATCGGCGCCAAATACTCTAATAGCCTACGCTAGTCTCTCACGTAGGCTTCGCTGCGACCATCAAGGTCCATGTCCAGAGCCCTTGCCAGGACTTCTCTCGGGCGGCTGGTGCCGTCGGACGGCCCGATGAGGCCCTCTGTCTCCATAGCCTCGATGATTCTCGCGGCCCGATTGTAACCTATGCGCATGTGTCGCTGAATCAGTGATATGGAAGCGTGTCCGATCCTCGTCACAAGCTCCACAGCCTCGTCGTATTTGGGATCATCAATAAAATCCGAGCCTGATACGGACGACTCATCTTCGGCCACGTGCTTGGTGATCTCCTGGAGATAAACGGGCGCGCGCTGGGCCTTGATGAAATCGCATATCCGCTTGATTTCGTTTTCCGAAACGTACGCGCCATGCAATCTTATAAGCTTGGAGACGCCTGGCGGCATGAACAGCATGTCACCCATTCCGAGCAGGTGCTCCGCGCCGGTAGTATCGAGAATTGTGCGGGAATCCGGCTTAGCTGAAACCTGATACGACATGCGGGCCGGGAAATTCGCCTTGATCACGCCGGTGATAACATCCACAGAAGGGCGCTGAGTCGCAAGAATCAGATGGATTCCGGATGCTCGAGCCATCTGAGCCAGACGAGCGATGGAAATTTCTATGTCCTTGGCCGCCACCATCATCAGCTCAGCCAATTCGTCGACGATAATGACTATATACGGGAGCTTTTCGGGCGCAGGCCCGTCTTCGGTTCCCAAGACCTCACCCGAACGAATCTTCTTGTTGTAGCTTTCCACATTCTTAGCGCCGGCCTGGCTCAATAACGTATAGCGCCGCTCCATTTCCCTGATGGCCCAGCTCAAGACTTTTGGGACCTTATCCGGTTCGGTCACCACCGGGTGAAGCAGATGCGGGATATCTTGATAATAAGAGAGTTCCAGCTTTTTGGGATCCACGAGGAGTAGTTTCAGGTCATCCGGATGGCAGTACATTAGCCAGGAGCATATAAGGCTGTTCAAGCCCACGGATTTGCCCGTGCCTGTGGCCCCCGCGATCAGCAGATGCGGCATCCGGGCCAAACTCGTGGAAAAGGGCTGTCCATCAATCCCTTTCCCTATTGCCATTTTCAGGGCGTCATCCAATTCTCCGAAGGCAGGGGATTCAATGATTTCCCGGAAATAGACGATTTCCCGATTGAGGTTCGGGACCTCGATACCTACCGTGTTTTTGCCATGAATTGGCGCAACCACTCTTGTGGAGCCGGATTTCAGGGCCATGGCAAGATCGTCCGATGTCCCGATTATTTTTCTCAGAGGCACGCCGGGCGCCAGGGTCAGCTCATACATAGTAATGACCGGCCCGGGATGGACCGCGACCACTTCCCCCTGCACCCCCAGGTCCGCGAGCTTTTGTTCAAGAACCGCCGCGTTACTTTCGAGTAAGTCCTTGTCAACATGCCGGTTTGAAGAAGACGGCATGTCGAGTAAATCGACCGGCGGGAATTTGTAGTCGTCCGCAGTCGAAACCCGCTCTCTGCTTTTCGACTTGGAAATACTCTCGTCAGCCCTTCGCGCAACGGTGATCAACTTGCCCTGCGGCGCATTGTTTTTCGCTTCTGCGCGGCCCCGTTTGCGCTCGGCAGAGGCGCCGGCGGCTTTTGTATTAAGATATTCCTCAATGGATTTTTTTAATTCTTTGACGGTGATTTCACGTTTATTTTGAGACGGACCTCGGGCGGAAATAGTCTTGGAGCTGGGCGCCGGCCCGGAACGATCCGCTTTTCCGGTGGGCGAAGGAAAATCCACCTCGAAATCCCGGTCCGGTTCGTCATGAAGCCTCTCCCAGGGAGGGCTAAATTTCGCGGCCCTGAGTATTTCTTCATCGTCAAACGGCTGATTCTTGGGAAGTCCGATCTCATTAAAATCCGGGTGCTCCGCGTCGACTTTCTTGTAAGGCCCGAGATAATCATCATAGTCTTGCGTGCCGCGAGCTTCGCCTACGCCATGAGCGGTTTTCAGTTTTTTCCATCCAGCGGCCAAGCCTGTGATGGACAAAGCGCCAACCCAAGCGAACAATTTGACGGCGCCTCGCACGGAAACTCTGGACATGCGGATAGTGCACAAGCTCACAATCGTAAAGGCGCCCAGCAATTCTCCGCCGCTCCCGAGAAATCTGAGCAAGAAATCATGTAGAGAACTGCCGATCGCTCCACCGGCATGTGAACCGGCAAACTTGAGCACCGGCGGAATTAAGAAGCGTTCGGCCATTGCGGACAAGACGGCAACCAAAACGATCATGGATCCGGCTTCAGCCCATTTCAAAGGCCCTCGACCCGGTAAGACAAGCTTTAAAGACAAAATGAGCAGGACCAACGGTACGACCAATGATGTTACGCCAAACGCCTGAACCAGAGCGTCGGCTGTGTGGGATCCGATTAAGCCCCCAAGATTGGCAACATACGGCCTTGCGGTGGCGACGTTAAACGAGGGATCTCGAAAATCGTAAGAGACCAGGCAAATAAATAGAAACATGGCAGCGGCAAAAAGTAGGACAGCCAAGGATTCGCGAGCGCCTGCTCGCCGCTGCGGCCGTACAGTCGGCTGTTCAGTGATTTCATGCGCCTGCTTGGACGATTTTCTTGCCATGGATAGAAAGCGCCTCCCTTGGGGGTTCAGTTGCGTCCTGTCATCAAACTAAAATGTCACAAAACAGGATGTGAATATGGCCTATTAGATGCCATTCTATCATACAGTACTAACTATTTTCAATAACAAACGGGATTATAATGATTATTTGTTGGAACTAATTCATGATAGCCGGTCTTGACCGTCATGCTTACGCGGGAATGACAATCTGATACACTTTATCCGTAATTCGAACTATAGTTTCGGAAATGAAACGAGGTTACTTGGCTATCCGAGCTGTTGGCGGACAGACTGGAGGCGCGCAAGGAGGGGGTCCGCATGGAGGCGGCGGGCAGGGTGGCGGCGGAGTCATCTTGTAGGGCGCAGGGGTCGGCGGAAGCGGGCAATTGCAGACAGTGATAGGGCAAGGGGGTGGCCCCACAAGTTTACGGGGATAGCATCTTATTGGTGGACATTGGCCACATATATACGGAGGAGGGGGACCGGCGTATTCAGGAGGTTCGGGTGGACCGTAATACAACGGGTTCAACTCGCAGGGGGCGGGGGGCGGCATGTAGGCTGAGGCCATGATCGGCCAGGCCAATACAACGCCTAGTAAGAGAACTAATTTCAACGAAAGACGCAACAACTCGCGCAACCGCACATCTCCATCAGGACCTCGCATCGCGAGATCCCTTACGCCAAAATTTAAATTTGAAAGATATTAAACAATCTCACGATACACTACGGTCGTAGCCCAGTCAAGAAATTTCAAGACACAAAATAGTATTTACCAAGCCACCAATTTATGAAAGTAGCATAACATATTGATACTAAGCTATCTTTTCTGTGCGATAAGCAGAAACGAATTGCTCGACTTGTAGTTGCACGAAATCGGTGGCTTCCGGCTGCATATTATCCAAGCCGAAAGTGAATTGCAGTGATTCCAACAGATTCCGTTTACACTCCGCTTCATCCATCGGCATGTCAGGGCCGGTCGTTTTGAAATAATACCTGCTCCTGCGCATCTTCGAGGACTCGTCAAACGGCCATGAGTCCTTCCATGCCAGCATGTTTTTGAAAATATTCAATGCCGGACTCCTAAAGAGGCGCTTGCGATCGACCGGCGCGCCAAGATTGATTTCCAGCAGCCTGAAAACCGAGCGGATAAAACCCACGTCGGTCACGACTAATCCGTAAAGGCTCCAGTCGTCCAACACATCCAATAAAATCCGCCTCTGCGACGTGGGAACTTCACTCCATGAAGGGCAGAAAAAGGACTTGCAAGCCATGCTGCCGTAGTAGCAGAGGCCTCTCAGGTCGACTCCGCTATTACCTGGAGCGGAAGGGTGGAGCAGACAGCCCACTATTTTCCGGTCAACATCCAGGAATCCCGTGAATTCGCACACGTGAATCGCCGCATCCAAAGGAGCGTCCGTCTCTTCATGCTTGATCGCGGCTTCGTAATCTTCCAGGCCGCGCATGGTTCTCGGCGTCGTCCGGAAAAGGGAAGCGCGTTTCTCAAGCTTCGCCGTAAGGCTCGGTCGTGCGCCGTCACGGACATTGTAAAGACCGCAGCAGGCAGCGCAGGATTTCCGGCTATCCGGCCGGCAAAGGTTTAACTCTTCCGGCTCGCTCCTGCGCGTCGCTTCGGCAATTCCACAATTTGCTTCATTATCTTTCTGTATAATCATAGAAGCCGCGGCCGCTCTTTCGACCCAAGTGGCCGGCGTCAACGTACTTCTTCAGCAGCGGACAAGCCCGATATTTTGGATCTCCGAACCCTTCGTAGAGCACATTCATTATGGCGAGGCAGGTATCAAGGCCTATCAAATCCGCCAACGTCAGAGGCCCCATCGGATGATTCATTCCAAGTTTCATCACCTCGTCAATCGCCTCGGGCGTCCCCACCCCTTCGAAGAGCGTGAAAATTGCTTCATTGATCATGGGCATGAGAACGCGGTTTGAAATGAATCCGGGAAAATCTTGCGCTTCGACCGGGATCTTGCCGAATTTGACCGCCAATTGATTTGTCACCTCAGTAGTTTCTTTTTCGGTGGCAAGCCCCTTGATGACCTCGACTAGCTTCATAACAGGCACCGGATTCATGAAGTGCATTCCTATGAATAGACCCGGCCTTTTGGTCAGAGACGCTAGTTTCGTAATGGAGATGGACGAAGTATTGCTCGCTAATATCTTTCCTGGCGGCAGGATTTCGTCTAAGGCGTGAAACACGGTTTTCTTCAACCCGAAATCCTCCAGGACGGCTTCAACCACAAAATCCGCGTCCTTGAAATCTTTGAGGTCAATGCTTCCCTTTATTCGCGCCAGGATCTCCGATTTTTCCTGTTCCGTCATTTTTCCCTTGGAAACCGCCCGACCCAGATTGCCTTCGATGGTTTTGAATCCTCGATCCACGAATTCCTGCTTGATGTCATTCATGATGACCTGAAGACCGGCGGCTGCGGCCACGTGGGCAATGCCATTGCCCATTTGGCCCGCTCCCACCACACCAAACACTTTCACATCCATTTTTGTCCTCCGAGCAGATACATTTCTATGTTCAACGGCAGTCGATTTCTTGCTCTTCCTTTTTATCCGAGTAAGTTTGGGAGTGGAGCATGCTCCAGGCGAACTCTAACCATTCGGACGATTCAGATACAGATGCAGAGCCGCGATCATCACCGAGCATGTGATCTTGCCGGTTCGTATGTAGTCATTTAATTCCGAAACGGGTACAAGTACCGTCTCTATCTCCTCGGTCTCGTCCGGATTCAGTACACCTGTTGGGGTCGCGTTTTCGGCCAGATATACATAGAATCGATTGGTCAGAATAGCCGGCATCGGATGCATCCACCCGAGCAGGCGCCATGCCTGGCCGCGGTAGCCTGTTTCTTCCTCAAGTTCCTCCATCGCGCTCTGTTCAGGGCCCTGACCGTCTTTTACCAGGCCACCCGGCGGTTCCAAGGACAGCTCTTCAATGCCGTGTCGATATTGTCTCACCATCACCAGCTCATTGTTCGGCGTGATAGGTATCACCGCTACCCAGTCCGGAGATTTGAGGACCTGGAATTCATGTATTTTACCGGTTCGAGGCGACCTGTTTCTATTCAGATGAACTGAAAAGAGGTTATAGCGTCGATCTTCTCGGCTATCTACAGGTTGCCACAAGAGATCATTGCCTTCTCGGCCGGACCCCATGTCGGCCTCCTTCATGTGCGGCGCCATCCACGACCTACTTGTTAAGATTAGATTTAGACTGCAAGATTAATCCGGGACTCTGACCACGGATTTATCGGCGAGCATTTCCTGAAGCTGAGTGAGAAGCCTCTTCTCTTGACGATCCATGACGCCGTCCGCGTCCGCTAACGCGAGAATCCGTTCATATTCTGAATTGGTCAGTTTGCCGTCGTTTATAGCCTTTTTGATCATCTCCGCCAGCTTGCCGCCGGTTTCTCCCGATATTGCCACCATGTCGCCTCCCACAATTTGCGCGCAATTTAACCCCTGGACAGGTTTCATTAGGATAATACAGCTTAATTGGCAAAGTAAAGCTTAAGCTGTCACGCGCGACGCCTCATTGATTGAGTAAGAGCGAGCGCTCCTTGCGCGTCATAGTTTTCCGCGAGACGTCCGCCGAATTTGTTTTTTCTTTTGGCCCCAGGGACATGCGCGTATGCATACGCCGCAAATCGGGTTCTCGATGAACGGAAGTTTTGCGAATTCTTGCGTTACCTTTGTGACGCACCGATCGAAGAAGAGAGCCTCTTCGCGTTCCGCATAATGTCGTTTTGTGTTCACATTCCTTATTGCTTGAGCAGGACAGGCCTCTGCGCAGGAAGAACATTTCCCGCAGCGATTCAAAAGCGGCTTATCGGGCAGTAATTCCATATCGGTCAGTACGGTGACGAGCCTGATTCGAGGGCCGTACAACGGATTGACTACCAATAGGCTTTTCCCCTGCCACCCTATACCGGCGGCAATAGCCACCGCTTTATGCGATATGTACGAGCGCCAGTTTTCGGAGTCCAAAAGTTGGGAAGCAGGGATCGGCAATGCCTTGGCCCCCGCGCCTTGAAGGAACTGCGTCACCCTGAGGGCAATATCATCCAGTAAGGCGTTGACCTTGCCATAATGCTGCTGATAAATGGGGCTCGGGCGATCGACAATGGGGTCGATCACGCCGTCGGCGAGTCTTATGGCCATGCTGACAGCTCTTGTATAGCCCTTCAACAAATCTTCGGGCTCGGTCTCAATACCCTCCAAAAGCTGCAGATCTGCGATCCCCACGATGTCCGCTCCGCATTTTAGCGCGAATTTCTTCAACTTCTCACTCTTCAAAAGCGCCTCCGAAGGTTCGGCCTATCCCGCGTGGACAAGCTCAAATTTATGTGAAAAGGCCAGATTCGGGTGTTCCGGCGTTAGACGCACTATGTATCCATACAGCCCTGTGCTGCTCAATGGAATCAGGCCGGAAAACGATACGGCGGGATCGGAGGAAGATTGTTCGACATCCGGGTCGAGCCGTGTAACTTGGCATTCCTTAAAATTGTCCCAAAGATCAATGGGACCATGAAGCAGTTCCACTCGGAATTCATCCGGCCTATGGCCAGCCGTTTCAACGGCCACCCTTATTTCCAGATTCCTTCCTTTCATGGCATTAATTTCATCCGGGATCTCAATCCGGTGGATAACGATTTTGTCCCAATCATCCCGAATTTTCTTTTTCCAGGCTACCATTGTCTTCAAACCTGCATAGTTGTCGGCGCTGAGTTCTAATGAAGCTGTGGCGGACGGCACGTAACAGGTCTCGACATATTCGGACACCATCCTGTGCGAATTGAAAATCGGGCATATGGTTTGGATCGACCGCTTCATCAATCTGATCCACTCTCTGGGCAGATCATCGACACCTCTTTCATAAAACAAAGGTTTGACACTTTCTTCAAGTATATCATATAGAGCATGACTCTCGATTTCATCCTGGTACTCTAAATCATCGTATTCCTCGCCCCTTCCAATTGCCCAACCGTTGTCTCCACGGTATCCTTCATCCCACCACCCGTCCAAAATGCTTAAATTTAGGGCTCCGTTTGCAGCGGCCTTCATTCCCGATGTTCCGCATGCCTCCATTGGTCTTCTGGGAGTATTGAGCCAGACATCAGCTCCTTGAACCATATAACGGCAAACATTTATGTCATAATCTTCGATGAAAGCAATCCTGCTGCGAAAGGGCTCTTGTTTGGCCAATTGGACAATTTTCTTAATCATTTCTTTACCGGCGTTATCGGCAGGGTGGGCTTTGCCGGCAAATATCAGTTGAGCCGGACGATCCGAATGACCGAGGAATTTTGCCAGTCTGGCTGGCTCCCTGAACAAAAGGGTCGCTCTTTTGTATGTGGCAAAACGCCTTCCGAAACAAATCGTTAGCGCTTCCGGGTCCAGTATATGTTCCGCAACTTCCTGGTCCGCGGGCGAAGCCCCTCGTGCTTTCAACTGCTGGGCTACGCGTCTACGCACGAAGTAGACCAATCTTGACCTGCATCTTTCATGAGTTCTCCAAAGTTCCGTGTCCGGTATTTTGGCTGCTTTCTGCCAAATTTTTTCGTTATCCGGATCTTCAGTCCAGCCTGGTTCGAGATAACGGTCATAAATTCTGAGCAAGTCCCGGGAGATGTAAGACGGGATGTGAACTCCATTGGTAAGATGAGCAATAGGGACATCGCGAAGATTTGCATGAGGCCACACATCGTGCCACATCTTCTTTGCGACTCGTGAGTGGACCGCGCTGACTCCATTGGCCCGCGAGGTCATTCTGAGGCCCAGGACAGTCATGCAGAATCCCTCTGAGGCATCGAGCGGCTTCAATCGGCCCATTCCAAGAAATCCTTCAAAATTCAAACCGATTTTCCTGCAAAATTGTCCGAAATATTTCTCCATCAGTCCGCGATCAAATACGTCATTCCCCGCGGGAACAGGAGTGTGTATTGTTAGAACACTCTGAGACGCGGTCATTTCCCGCGCTTCGTTGAGAGACAGGCCTTGCTCTTCCATGAAATAACGCATCCTCTCAAGGAGAGTGAAAGCCGCATGGCCCTCATTAAGGTGAAAGACAACGGGTTTCGCGCCTATAGCAGTCAAGACGCGGCATCCACCTATTCCAAGGAGGATTTCCTGACAAATCCGCATCTCTGAGTCACCGCCATAAAGCTTTGCGGTCACGCTGCGGAATCGCGGCGAATTCTCGGGAATATCAGTGTCCAGGAGGTACAAGGATATTCGCCCCACATTTGCTTTCATTACGCGGCACCACAGGGTTTCTCCCGCCAATTCCACTCCTATCAAGAGCGGTCCACCGGATGAATCCCGCAGCCGTTCTACCGGCAGAGTGTCAATTTCTGTTTTCGGGTAGTATTCCTGTTGCCACCCATCAATCGATAGTCTTTGCCGAAAATAGCCCTCCTGATATAGGAGACCAACACCTACGAGAGGCACATTGAGATCACTAGCCGATTTTAGGTGATCCCCTGCGAGCACTCCTAATCCTCCCGAATACAACGGAAGACTCTCCGTCAGGCCGAATTCCAGGGAAAAATAGGCCGTAGTGAAATCGATAGGATGCTCTAATCGGTACTCATAAACGCCCGCAGGATTCATATACGATTTGAAATACCGATAAACTCTTTCCGCGTGGGCCAAAAACCCTTCGTCATGCTGAATTTCGTTAAGCCGCTGTCTCGAAAGCCGGATCAGAGTTTGTAGTGGGTTGTGGTTGGTTTCTTTCCAGAGCTGTTCATCCAGATAATCGAAAAGCTCAACGGCTTCCACGTTCCAGGAGAACCAGAGATTCCCTGCTAATTTTCGAAGGTTCTCGAGTTCTCCCTCCATTTGGGGGACTACTACATATTTTCTCGGCTGCATTCTAACCTCGCGCGTAACTCCAACAATCTAGAAATATAATTCGGAATATTCTGTTGAGTGTCTCAATTGAAGCCCCAGGCATACACAGCAAGCCGGGGCTGATTTCTTTAAAGCAAACCTATTTCAATCTAACCGTATCTCACGAGAATTGTTCAGGTCAACAACAACCTTAGGGGCTATGATCGATTTACCGCGCTGAAAATGTTGACTTCCCAGCCCGGTATGGGTATGCATGATTAAGCGTCTATGGGTTCGTCCCGGTCTCGTTGGTGAAAGACTTTCAATGGGTCGGCAGGAAGTATGGAGTCATCGCATCTCCGGTAAGGGGAGAAAAGCGATTGACGCCTTTACTGTTGGAGGCCTGACCAAGGCCGGGATTCGAGTCCAGGCAATCCCGAAAGAAAAGGATTACCAATGGCCAGTTCCGAAATCTTGCAAGACAAGCTGATATTGGCGGTGGATGACGAGGAGGATGTCCTGGATATCATCGAGGAGGAACTCTCCGAGGCTTCCAATTGTACGTTGCACCGGGCCACGACTTTTGAGAAGGCTCAGCAGTACCTGGTCTCTTACACTTACGACCTGGTGATCCTCGACATCATGGGCGTGCGGGGCTTCGATTTGCTGCAGATAGCCACTAATGCGGGATTTCCGGTGGTGATGCTCACAGCGCATGCCTTCACGCCGGAAGCTTTGAAGAAATCTATCGAACTTGGGGCCAGGGCCTATCTGCCCAAAGAGAAGTTGGGTTCGTTAGTGCCTTTTTTGGAGGATGTCCTGAAGCTGAATTATAGGTCAGTCTGGGGCAAGGCTCTGGACCAGGTTGCCGTCTTGTTTAACAAGAGATTTGGGTCGGATTGGAGGACGTCCGAACAGGATTTCTGGGATGACTTTGAGAAAAAGTTAACGGTGGAAGAAGCGGCAATTCTCAAATAGCTCGCGGTGGGGGTTCCTTGCGGCCACGGAACCTGCCTAGCGCAGACAACCTTTTGAAACGCGTTTGTGTGATTCCCTTTGATCGCACATTGCGATCAAGGCGAAGTACTTTGTACTCCATCAATTAGCTCGTCTTATACCGAGCACACGCGAGGAGGGCGTACTGGTATGAGCAATGTAGTAATAGTCTCCGGGTGTCGTACCGCCATCGGCGCATTCGGGGGAACATTGAGAGATATGCATGCATCGAGCATCTCAAGCGTGCCTATGAAGGCTGCGTTGCAGCGCGCGGGTATTCCTCCGGAAGCGATACAAGATGTACGATTCGGCTGTTGTATGAATCCCGCTGACGCTATGAATGTCACGCGCATCGGAGCGCTGATGGCCGGCATACCGAACAGTGTTCCCGCGGTAACCATAAATCGCGTATGCATATCGGGAATGGAAGCCGTGCTGTCCGGCGCGGCCATGATCAAAGCCGGCGTCGCAGACATAATCCTCGCCGGCGGGGTCGAGCATATGTCGGGCGTGGCCTTTACAGTGGAGAAAGCTAGATGGGGACTCAGGATGGGCAACGGAGTTCTCACCGACGCTATGATGATCGGATTACACTGTGGGTCGCACATCTTGCCTTATCCCAAGGATGGGCCAGTGGAATTCTTCAGAGGAAAACCATATATTATGGGGCATACAGCGGAATTTGTGGCTCTTAAGCATGGCATAACTCGTCAAGAGCAGGATGAAATCGCATTGCGAAGCCATAATAACGTTGAGAGAGCGACTAAGGACGGCTCTTTCTCTGACGAGATGGTTCCGGTTATGGTTCCACAGAAGAAGGGGGACCCCAAGGTTTTTGACAAAGACGAGCACTTCAGGCCCGGTCTGACCATGGAAGCCCTGGCAAGACTGGAACCGGCTTTTATTCCCAAAACCGGGACGGTGACGGCCGGCAACGCCAGCGGCATAAATGACGGAGCAAGCGCGGTTGTCATTATGTCCGAGGAACGGGCCAAGAGCGATGGCATCGCGCCGCTCGCCAGGATTAAAGCCATAGGAATGGGGGCATGTGATCCGACTCTAATGGGTTTAAGTCCGGTGCCGGCTGTTCACGATCTACTGAAGAGATCCGGGATGGCTCTTAGCGACTTTGAACTGATCGAACTTAACGAGGCATTTGCAGCTCAGTATCTAGGATGTGAGAGGGAGTTGAAACTGAATCGTGAAATCACGAACGTCAATGGCTCCGGAATAGGTTTGGGGCACCCTGTTGGGTCAACGGGCGCCAGATTGATGATCAGTCTGATTTACGCTATGAAAAAGAGAAACAAGACCCTTGGACTGGCCACCTTGTGCGGAGGAGGCGGCGTCTCCATGGCCTGCGCCCTGGAATTAGTTTGAAGCATTTAAGTGAGGAACCGTCAGCGAATTAATGGTTGGCAATGAAATTTTTCCGGAGGCCCGCTCGGAACAGGAGAGAAAGTGGGTCTCCTGAAAACGGCCGTGGTCGTAATTGATCGGGTGGGCGCCTTGAATAAAAAAGGAGTTGACTGAGGGCCGCGCCAAGGGCGCAGAGAGGCAACATCAGGAAAGTGGCTGAAGAGAAGGCTGTTAAGAAAATTAGCGCCAAGGCGATAATGGCGGATCTCAGAGCCGGATTGCCCGATACTGAGCTGATGAAAAAATATGACATATCGTACAGCGCGCTTCAGGACATATTCTCAAAACTTATGGAAGCCGGCCTCGCTACCCAGGCTTATTTCAACAAGAGAGCTCTAAAACAGTCGCCGGCCCTGCCGTCGGAGAATTCAACGCGAACCTGCCCCCACTGCGGTTTCTCTTCCGCAACTCCGTTTACTAAATGCCCCCGTTGCGAACAAGAAGTATCAGACTGGCTGAACACCGTGGAATTGACTAACATTCTTACAGGCTCGTTCCACTAGACAGTCACCCTTTCGCCGCGAATTGAAAAGCGCTATCGACGTGCCAGCGCGTGAAACAGAATTCCCAATGCATAAACGATAATTATGAGCGCAGCCAGTAGACCCACAGCAATGTGAACACGGCCACCGAAATTCCGCCACTTATCTTTCAGTGAAAAGCCTTTCCCGGAAGTTCCGGCCGCGGTAATTATCTCTTGCGCCAACAGCCAGACAATTACAATGGTGGCCAAAAGCACTATGTACTTCATATTGTCCCGCTCAGAGACTCAGATGATCCAGTGGATCTTGCCTTAGAAATTATCTTATTTCGGTAATCAGTAGCAAGAAAGACGGTGAAGGAATGGAAGATCGCTGATCTCTTGTCAGATTGACGGAAATATCTTAGTTTTGCGATATGGAAATCAGATTTCAAAAAATGCACGGCGCGCTAAACGATTTCGTGGTTTTTCACGACTTTGATCAGGCGACAAATTTGTCGCCCGAACAGGTGCGACTCATCTGCCATCGTCGCGCTGGAGTTGGCGCTGATGGTGTTATTGTCGTCAGAAAATCCCAGGTGGCGGACTTCTTCATGGACTATATCAACGCGGACGGTTCTCTGGCTGAAATGTGCGGGAACGGTATCCGTTGTCTGGCCAAGTACGTATACGATAATGGATTCACGACTACGACAACCCTTCATGTGGAAACGCGCGCGGGAGTGAAGACTCTAGAGTTATTCCCCGGTCCGGGCGGAAAAATTGTGCGCGTCCGAGTTGATATGGGCAAGCCGATTTTTGATCCCGAGCGGATACCGGTAAATATCCATACCGATGATTTCCCCATAGTTAATTATCCCGTTGAAGCCGGCGGCCGCATATTCCCGGCTGTGATCTTGTCCATGGGCAACCCCCACTGTGTTATTATCACTGATGAAGATCCGGATTCGCTGGCGAGAGAGTTCGGTCCTCTCATTGAGAAACATCCGCTCTTTCCTGGAAGGACCAATGTTGAGTTTATCCGTATAACGGACCGAGGACGCATAATCATGAGGGTTTGGGAACGCGGCAGCGGAGAGACTCTGGCCTGTGGAACGGGGGCATGTGCGGCGATGGTGGCAGCCGCTCTAAAAGATCGAGTGGACCGATCAGCCGCAGTGCAGCTCCTGGGAGGTTCTCTGGAAATAGAGTGGAAAGGGTTGATCTATCCAGTAGTTATGACTGGAGAAGCTAATATGACTTATAGTGGCGCCATAAGCATTTGAATCTATTCTGATATATGTTGACACACCTCTTCGGCTAGGCTATATTATAACGACAGCCTGCGGCGCCAAAACACCAGAATGCGCGGGACTGCGATTCGATTCCCATGGCGCCGGTTATAGTTTTCTATGGGCGTGATAAATCTGGAGAATGTCAATGAGGTGGTCAAAGTTTAGCCAAGGTTTTACATTGCTTGAGATGGTCTGGGCGGTCCTAGTTGTGGCCGGGCTGTCGGTGGTCTATCTCTTCCTGCTGGATTCTTATCAGGAACGAAGAATGAGCGAACAGGCTGCCAAAGTTCTTATGCTTGCCGCTCGAACTCAGGAGGAGTTTTTTGCCCGGCAGCATTATTATTTTGATGCCGAGATCTCGGGAAACGCCGGAGAAGTATACCTGACCACACCGGACGGTAAGAAAACCACAGTTCAGATTCCTAGTCATGTCGTATTGCATCTCAAGACGAAAGATAAAGAAAGAACTGCGTTCACGGGTCAGGCGTTTTTTACCGGCAGCAAGACCCTGCATAGATATGACTCAGAATCCGGAAAGATGACGACAATTCCAAGGAATCAGGCGGAATCGGGATGAGAAGAAGACTCGCGGCAACTCTCAAACGCCACGAAATATATGTTGTCGCAGCAATAATAGCAGTGGTTTTTTTGTCGGCAATGGGAGTCGTTGCCTGGCTTCTGCAGGATTCTATGGCCGCAACCCCATATGAAGCTTTGGATATTTCGGACCTGAATCGCGTTTTCGCAACAGCGTACGTTCGCTTTCGTGAAGATGACAACACTCCTTACTTGAAAATCGAGCTCCACAATGGAACATTGTGGTGGATCAAGAAAGTTGAATTCGATTTTGACGGCAGGGCTTATCTTCTTAAAGATCCTGAGGCGTTCAGACCATTGCACCTCGGAGCCGTTCGATGCGCGCTAAGGAAGCCGCCTTCCGATACCAAACAGATTGAATATGATATTAGAATTCAAAGAGCTTACGGCTACCCTCCAGCCAATGTTCACTGGCCGCGAAATTCCAAAAACTTTGCCAGCGCTTCACAAAATCGGAATCCGAACAACTAGCTTCTTCTCGGTTTCTAAAACTTCACCCGCGAGTTATACTAAAATTTCGATGGGGAAATATTAAGCTCGCCCATCTTTGCAGATTTCCGTTCCAGCGCGAGTTCGATATCTTTGGTTAATCTTTGATGGAGGGATATCATGGAGGTCCAAAAAGCCATATCAAGCGCAGATTTTGACAAAGCTCTTAAAGTAGGTCGGCCGCCAAATATAGTGAAGCTTTTCCCCAATTCCCGCGCTCTAATTGTAAGCGGGAAGGTAATTGATCGGGCCATGATAGCCAAGGGCCGCGCAATTGCTATAGCTGCAAGCGTCAGAAATTCTTTTGTCATAAGAGGGACGCTAAGGGCCGCGCAAAAAGCCAACGCCGCTATAATCATCGAGATCGCCAAATCCGAGGGGGGCGCAGCCGCATATTGCGCCGTAAATCTGTGGAACATGGCTACATTGGTCGATAGCGTGTGTAACGAATTGGGCGCGAATGTCCCCGTGGCCATCCATGCGGATCATTATGGCATTAAGAGCGACAAAGACAAGAACACGGGCAAAGTAGAAATTCCGAGCATTTTTGACGCGGGAATTACTTCTATTGCTATCGACGCTTCTCATCTCCCGGATGCGGAAAACCTGCTGGCCAATATCGAACTATCCCGACACGTCCCCTCATGGGCTGGCTATGAGACAGAAGTGGGAGAAATCAAAGGCAAAGAAGGTTTATCAACAGTTGAGGAGGCCCTTTTCCTTATTCGGGGCCTAAACGCGCATAGCATTTTTCCGGATTGGATAGCGCTCAATAACGGCACCACCCACGGCATCGAAGCCAGCGATGCGGGGATTCAGGTCGAACTCACCGCGGAAATTCATAAGGCGCTGGAAAAATATAAAGTGTCCGGCGCCCAGCACGGAACCTCCGGCAACAGCTTCGAGCGTCTCAGGGCTATTGCGGGGAAGACCAGCACGACAAAGGCTAATGTGGCTACTGCGCTCCAGATGGTTTCGTGGGGGCTCCAAGTCAATGAATACGGCAATGCCATCCAGGATGACAAAGGCGATTTCATCAAAATGCCCAGGCTTGGCATGTCGGATGAAATTTGGAGCGAAATGGTCGCCTTCGCTCGCGAGAAAGGTTGGAAAGGCGGCAACTACAAGTGGCTTAATCTCCCCTTCGAGAACAAACTCCTGGGCAGGCCATACGAAGAGAGGGAGAGAATGATTCAAGCAGTAGAGGACTTTGTCTACAACATGATAGTGAACGTATTCAATTCCGGAGATACCGCGCAATTAGCAATCGAGGAGATCCTAAAAGCCGGATCGCACGATCTGGGCCCAAAGGTTTCACAAATAGAAGATCCTGCGGAGTGGACCGAAGAAAAAATACATGAACGGGCCTTGAAGTTGACCAGGGACAAGGGGCCTCAAGGCGCCTTCGAGGACTAACGCGAATGCGCGTTCTCGTGTGACTGACATGCGTTCAATGTGCTCAGGGTACACCGAGATATTGCTCTATCAGAAGGCTATATTGAAGTTCAATTATATTTCCTCCATCTTTGTGGGAGTCTACCTATTTCAGATGGTATTCTCCCTGTGGTTGGATCGCCTGAATCGCAGATATCTCGAACGCTCCGGGAAAGAAGTCCCGGAGACTTTCGAGGGATTTATCGATCAAGACAACCTGTCCCGGATAAGCTACTATACCATCGACCGGAGCCACCTGTTGCAAATCCGAAAGCTAGTTTCGGACATTTTGCTACTCGGGTTTATCTTATTAGGGTTCTTTCTAATTCTCGATGACTATGGCGCCCGCTCGGTCAGCGGCTATGTTGCGAGCGGCGTCATTTTCTTTTTAGCGTTCGGGCTCATCTTTTTTGTGTTGGATTTGCCGTTCGATTACTACGAGACTTTCATTATCGAAGAAAAATATGGGTTCAACAAGTCGGATTTCAAAACGTGGGTAGTGGACAACGTCAAGAGTGGGCTAATATCAATGGCTTTGCTAGTGGCGCTTTTGGTTCCGCTACTCCGGATCATCCAGGCGTTTCCCAATTATTGGTGGTTATGGGGCTTTGTGGTTGTGGCCGTTGTGCAACTGGTCCTAGTGGTTTTGTACCCGATAGTCATTGCCCCCATTTTTAACAAATTTGAACCATTGAAAGACCAAGCGCTGGGCGACAAAGTGAATGCCCTGGCCAAAGACTTGGGCATGAAGGTCGGCGGAATTTTTCAGATGGACGCCGGCAGACGGAGCGCCCATTCGAACGCATATTTTACCGGTCTGGGAAAAACCAAGCGCATTGTCCTTTTTGACACGCTAATTGAGTCGCACGATCATGAAGAAATTCTGGCCGTATTGGCGCATGAAATAGGGCATTATAAGCTCAAACATGTGCTCAAATCTTATATATTTGCGCAAGTTAGTATGTTGGCGGGATTTTTCCTTACGTTCCTGATAATGAATTGGGGCTTGTTTAATGAGACATTTGGTATCGATCCTTCCCGATCTTATCTAGGTCTATTTATCATAAGCATTTTCGGCCAGCGGATCAGCTTCTTCTTGAAACCGGTCTATATGAGCCTTTCCAGGAAATTCGAGAGAGCAGCGGACGAATTCGCAATGAAGAGCCAACCTGACTCGAGGCCTCTCGTCTTGGCTCTTAAAAAGCTCGCCACTCATAATCTGTCGAATTTAAATCCTCACCCTTTGTACGTGTGGTTCAGTTATTCACACCCACCTGTGCTTGAGCGAATAAACTATTTGGAGCGCCCACAAAAATAATGGAGGAAAAACATGCCGGGAAATTCCAATGTAATTAAAATATTTGAATACGCTCTCAATCAGGAAAGAACCGGACTCAATTTCTTTAGGCAATCGTTACAAACAATGGGAATCGGAGCAGCGGTAACTGCTCTCCAACGTTTGACTCTGGAAGAAGAAGGTCACATTGCCTTTATATCAGGCATACTTGAAGAACTGCGAGGAGGTCGAGAAATCGACCTCGAGAGCGTGAAAGAACTCGCGATCGAGCCGACAGACTATTTTGACGCTCGCGCTCGGACGGAGTTCCTGGATCAATGTGTCCACGGTTCCATGATCCCCGACGTAACGGTTTTTAACGCAGCCTGGCTGATTGAAAAAGACCTCAGCGATTTTTATTCGAAAATGGCGGAAAAAGTAGAAGGCGCTCCGAAATCTGCTCTGGAAATGCTTTCAAAGTGGGAAGCCGAACATGAAAAATTCTTTCGGGAATACCGCGACAGACTTTCAGCGACCTATGCGGAGATGCCCTGGGGCGGATGACATGGCGCCCTCTCTATTAGCCTGCTAAGGAAGGAACGCGGATATGAGTCTGTCTGCCTTTGAATATCACAGTCAGACAAGTTATCATCGACACCGCATGGCCGGTCAGTCTATGGATTGGCAGAATCAGCCCGACGTTTTCAAGAACTATCATGGCCTTGACACAGTCCCCCTGGTAGAAATCACTGAATGGCCGTCCGAAAATCTTTCCGATTTGCTGTCTGAACACCGATTTCCCGATCCGGAGCTGGAATTCGATCTGAAGCAGCTCTCTCAAGTAGTCTTTCTAACTCATGCTTTGACCGCAAAAGCGAAATATGGCGGTATACAGTATTATTTCCGGAGCGCCGCATCCGCGGGCGCTCTCTATCCATTTGAATTGTATGTCGGAGCGCTCGATGTGGCGGGCCTGAGACCAGGTCTATACCATCAGAGCGTAGAATCCCAGTCCCTTGTAAGATTGCGATCGGGAAGTATCGCGTCTGAGTTGACTAGGGGATTGGAGATTGACGGACCCCCTCCTGTGCTGGCCTTCTTCCTCACCGCAATATTCTTCAGGAGTTCGTGGAAGTACCGCGATCGGTCATATAGGTACGATCTGCTGGATACCGGGCATATGACGGAAAACCTTTCGCTGGCCCTAAATTCCGCCGGCGCCATGTTCAAGTCCTTTTACGATTTCGAAGATGACCAATTTAATGATTTGCTCATGTTGGACGTTGACCGAGAGGTCTGTCTGGCCTGCGTCCTTGTTTGGGGCAAAGGCCGCTTGGAATATGGGCAGATACCTGCGTTAGAGGGCGCCACGGCGGACCTGAAGCGGGCTAGCCGGTGTGCCAAAGTGGAAGCCGAGTATCCCAAAATCCGGGAAATCCATTCCTCTTCGGCCGCACTGCAAAAGAGAACTGATGTCAGACCGTCGATGCTGGACCATTTACGCGTGACACGTGAACCTGGCTGCAGAATTCCCGCTCTGGCGCAGTGGCCGGAGAAAATGAACCATGCCGCCGCGGTATTTTCGAGGCGATCGTCCCGCAATTTCGTTCGCGCGGAACTCTCCACGGGCCAGTTCGCCGCGTTGCTAAAGATTCTCTGTTTCCAAGGAACGTCGAGCCGGAACCAGCCCGAGAATTGGGATCGCTCTATCGCCGTGGGATTTCTTGCCGGAAAAGTTGAAGGGATAGAACCCGGCTTTTATTTGTTGGACCGGGAAGCTGAATCGGTCTGCCTGGTCTCGAGTCGGCCTCTGATGGAAAAAATGGCTCATGCCTGTCTGGATCAAATGTGGCTTGCCAACTGTCCTCTTAATGTCCTGTTTTTAACCAATTTTGATCTCCTTGAGCAAATCTGGGGACCCAGGGGATACCGATACGCCATGCTGACGGCAGGCCGCCTGGGCCAAAGGTTATATCTGGGGGCAACTTCCATGCGGCTTGGCTGTTGCGGCATCGGCGCATTTTATGACGATGAGGTTGTCGAGTTGCTGGGTCTCAATGAGCCAAGCAGACTACTCTATACGGTGGCCGTTGGTCCCATCAAGAAATGGTCAAACATTTAGAGATTGTCTCAGGATCGCAGGCAGTGAGATTTTGTGATGTACGGCGCGCTTCGAGGAGGCTGTCTCAAAAGTTTTGATGAGCCCAAAATCGTGCCACGATTTCCCTCACCCTTTCCTCTCCAAAAGGGAGAGAGAAACTGTCAATCCCCCCTTTACTAAAGGGGGGTATGGGGGGATTTGATTTAGGTATGGAAAATCCCCCTAAATCCCCCTTTAAGAAAGGGGGACTTCAAAACCTTGGAGATCAACATGTTGGAAACTCTGAAAAAGCTATTCAGCCCCGTCGAAACGGTCGAGCCTGGCGAGGTAAGGGAATTCATTAATCAGCATGAGGAAGGCACATATACGTTGCTAGATGTTAGGCAGCCGGGGGAATACGAGAAAGATCACATTCCCGGGGCCACATTGATTCCGTTGCCTCAATTATATGATTCAATGGACAAATTGGACCGTGAGAAACCGGTGATAGTCTATTGAGCCGTGGGCGGAAGGAGCCGAGTTGCGGCTCAATTGATGGCGGGTCAGGGCTTCACGAAGGTCTACAACCTGAAGGGTGGCATTAAGGCCTGGGAAGGGGAAAAGGCCCACGGGCCGGTGGAGTTGCATTTGGATTTGGCGCGCGGGGATGAAACTCCTGCGGAAATGATCAAGCTGGCCTATGGCATGGAACGAAGCTTGGGGGGCTTTTATCGAGAAATCAAAACCGAAACTCAAGATAAGGAATTATCGAACCTTTTGGAAACCCTGGCTGCCGCCGAAGAAAAGCACAAGCAATATCTACTGGCGAGATACAACGAAATAGAGCCCACTAACGTAGATCAGAACTCATTCGAGACTCAACTGACGGCGCCTTCTGCGTTGGAAGGCGGATTCGATGCGGAAGAGCTGTTGCGGCAGAATCGTCAGTTTGTGAACAGCGTCCCCGCGCTACTCGACTTATCCATGATGCTGGAGACCCAGGCTCTCGACCTTTATTTGCGCTTCGCCGCAAAAATTGAAAGCGCTTCCACCAAGAAAGTGCTCTACAGAATAGCTGACGAGGAAAAGAGTCATTTGCAAGCGCTGGGCAGACTCCGTGACGGCCATGCTTGATTAGATCCCCTGTCTCGACATTGGAAAGCCGACAAACGAATCAATAAACAAAGCTATTATAATTCTCCTCCAAAGGCCGGGAAACTTTGCCGAGCCCGGTTTTTGAACCACCTCTTCTTTTGGCGCATATTGAATTGATTCAGGCTGTGCATTACCTTCTAAGTGAATAGTCAAATCGAGCCACAACCACTTGCCACAGGAATCGACATGGAAAATTTTGAATACGACATTACCAGACATGACTCGGAAGCCTTCATGCAGATGGTCTATTTCTGCTCCGAACAAGGTGATTGCAAACTGGAAGAGATCCCCGCGGAGGAGCCTCAGATGCTGATGGACCTTCTCAACGCCCGCGGTCGAGATGGGTGGGAATTGATTCAATTGAATTTCGGGAAAGACGGTGTATTAGCTTTCTGGAAACGCAAATTGATAATTCAAGATTCATAGCGCTAGCAGATTTCCATCCCATGCATATATTTCATTGGTAGGGCCGGCCTATTTGCCGGCCACATATTGATGACGGGCGCCGAGGTCAGTCCTTCCCTAGGCGCGCCATAAAGGAGCATTAATATGACCACTACGGTTAATATCAAAGGCATGTCCTGTAGCCACTGCATGATGTCCGTCAGCCAGGCCCTCAAGCAGATGAGTGACGTGACAGACGTTAAGGTTGATCTGGACAATGGTAAGGCCACTATTGAGCACGAAAAGCCCATTGATATGGCCAAAGTAAAAGACGTGATAGAGAAAGCGGGCTACGAAGTTGTCTGAAGAAACCATTCAGATCCATGGCATGACTTGCGCCGCATGTGTGCGTCGCGTGGAGCGTGGGCTGGAATCGCTAGAAGGCGTGAAGAGCGCGTCAGTGAATCTTGCCACGGAAAAGGCGCGTGTCGAATATGATTCGGACTTGGTCGATGGCTCGGCGATGAAGGCCAAGATCAATGAACTCGGCTACCAAGTCGTGGAAAAGCCGACTCCTGCCGCCGGCGAACTGCAAAAAACCACTATTTCTGTTGGGGGCATGAACTGCGCAGCCTGCGTGCGCCGTGTGGAATCCGCCCTCGAAAAGCTCCCCGGAATCAGAACTGTATCCGTTAATTTCGCTACATCCAGGGCCACGCTTGTCCATGATGGACCTCGGCCGTCCTTCGCTGAATTAAGAAAGGCCCTAAATGACGCGGGGTACCAGTTTCTCGGAGCCATGGACGAGGTCGCCGAAGACCCACTGGAAGCCGCTCGTCGTAAAGAACTGACGGACTTGAAAGTTAAGCTGGTTGTGGGCTTTATTCTTACCGCGATAGTTCATGTCGGAGCAATGCCCCACCTATTGCCCATCATTCGAGATATTCCGCATCAACAAGTTTTGTTCGGCCTTCTGTTGCTTACTACTCCCGTTGTTTTCTGGGTGGGAAGCCGTTTCTTTATAGGGGCCTTAAAAGCGGCGCGGCAGAAAACCACTGATATGAATACGCTGGTAGCCATCGGCGCGCTTTCCGCATACTTGTATTCCACAGCGGTAACGTTTTTCCCATCATTCTTTTTCGCGGCGGGAGTCGAGCCACAGGTTTATTTTGACGGCGCGGCAATGATTATTACTCTGATTCTACTGGGGCGATTTCTGGAAGCGCGAGCCAAAGGTCGGACCTCAGCGGCAATCAAAAGGCTCATCGAGCTGAAACCGAAAAATGCCAGGGTAATCCGGGACGGCGTGGAATCGGAAATCCCCATTGATGAGGTTCAACCGGGGGACGTTATCATAGTGCGGCCCGGCGAGAGAATCCCTACGGATGGAGTGGTCTTGACCGGAACGTCGTCAGTGGATGAATCCATGCTCACCGGGGAAAGTATGCCGGTTGGCAAAGAGCCTAAGGATAAGGTTTTCGGCGCGACAATTAATAAGTCCGGCAGCTTTCAGTTTCGTGCAGAGAAAGTGGGCGCGGAGACTGCGTTAGCCCAAATCATCCGTCTTGTGGAAGAAGCCCAAGGATCGAAAGCCCCGATACAAAGAATTGCGGACAAAGTCGCTTCCATCTTTGTTCCAGTGGTGTTCGCCATTGCCACAGTCACTTTTATCGTCTGGTATTTATTCGTTCCCGAACCGCTGTTCAGCCGGGCTCTCTTGAATTTTGTTTCGGTGCTGATAATTGCGTGCCCCTGCGCTATGGGGCTGGCCACTCCGACCGCCGTGATGGTGGGGACCGGATTGGGCGCAGAAAAAGGAATTCTGATTAAAGGCGGGGAGGTCTTGGAAAAGGCTTACAAGCTGACCACAATTGTATTTGATAAAACGGGAACACTAACCCGAGGCGAGCCAAAGGTGACTGATGTGGCGCCCGCGAATGGGATCGACTCGGAGAAGGTTTTGCAGCTTGCGGCCTCTATTGAAGCTCTTTCCGAGCACCCACTCGCACAGGCAATTGTGGGAAAAGGTCGTCAATCGGGGGCCCGACCGTTACCTGTGGAAAAATTCGAGGCAATTTCAGGGCTCGGAGCAAAAGGTTATGTGAATGGTAGCGAAGTGATCCTCGGAAACAGGCGGCTCATGGAGGATCGCGGCATGAGCCTCAACGGGCTGGCTTCAGAGGCCTCAAGACTCTCTGGCGAGGGAAAGACGTCAGTATTCGTGGGAGAGCAGGGGAAAGTCGTAGGCCTGATAGCTCTATCCGACACGCCGCGAGAGACCGCGCGAGGAGCCATCCAGGCTTTGAAGAAAATGGGCCTTCAGGTCGCCATGATTACCGGTGACAATGAGAAGATCGCGCGGAGCATTGCCGACCAGGTAGACATCGATGTGGTTCTGGCGGAGGTGCTCCCTGGGGACAAGGCCGATGAGATCAAAAGACTTCAGCAGACCGGCCAGGTGGTGGCGATGGTAGGTGACGGCATTAATGATGCGCCAGCCTTGACAGCGGCTGATATCGGTATCGCTCTCGGGGCGGGAACGGATGTTGCCATTGAGGCAGGCGACATCACACTTATCAGCAATGATTTGAGCCTGGTTCCGGCGGCGATAAGACTGTCTTTTCAGACAATGAAGGTGATCAAGCAAAACCTGTTTTGGGCTTTCTTCTACAACAGTCTGGGGATTCCCGTAGCGGCGGGTGTGCTGTATCCGTTTTTCGGTATTCTGCTTAATCCTGTCTTCGCTGCCGCGGCGATGGCGCTGAGTTCAGTCTCCGTGGTGAGTAATTCGCTGCGGCTGAGATGGTCGCTGGCCCATAAGACGTGAAATTATTATTACTTGTTATCCGGAGCTAATCAAGAAACAGGTGCGCGATGTCGAAAGCGTACATTTATCAAGAATAGCAGATCTGTGGGAATAACCCACTAACCCTGTTGTCTCCAGTGGGTTATCGTGATATCCTCGATTGGAGGAGGAAAGATGATCGAGATCAAAACCGTAGATTCAAGAGGCCGTATCAATATTGGCAAGGAATTCGCCAACAAGACCTTCCTCTTTGAAAAGACAGGAGAAACGGAAATCAAGCTGGAATTAGCCGCTGTCATACCGGAGAGAGAACTTTGGCTTCACAAGAATCCTGAAGCAAAAGCTCTGCTCGAAATCGGATTGGAACAGGCCAAAGCAAAGCAGTTCAGTGCGTCACCTACCGATCTTGACGCCGACCAAGCCCTCGTTGATCAACTTGAGGACTAGGATGGCATTCAAACTCGTCCGGACTGACACGGGCTACGAGTTCTTCATCAATTCTTCCAGACCATAATCCCCTCGGAGAAAAGCGTCCCTGAACATTGAAGCCGCATCATCACTGGCCATAGCAGCGTCCATCTGCCTGAAGAATTGCAGAAGAGAGCCAAGCATTTCCAGTTGCTTTGCGGTCTCCTCTCGAGACCCTTTGTTCAGTCGAGCCCTTATGAGGTCGTGCTTGAGTTCCACTGAAAAGCCGTGCTTTTCAACGATTTCAGCAATCGCCCTGGCCCTGCGAGTCCGACGTGTATAGTCAGCGGCCCCGCCCTGAAACAGCAGGCTGATGTAATTCTTGTTCTGACTTTGGCCACAGTAGGCGTCTACCACGCTGAAATGATATCCCACTCTTGCGGTCAAGTTCATATAATTATCCGAAATCATCGCATAACACGGGTCGCGAAAAGTGCTTTCCGTCTCGGGGCTCGTGGTGGCGTGGCGCATCATGATCGAAAAAAGGCCACCCATATCCATAGGCCGCGGGCCGAATCGAGGAATTTTCTCGTGCAACATCCCTTTAAGGACTGCCAAAAGCGGAACGGAAGCAATCTGAGAACGCTTCAGCGTCCTTTTTTTCGGCGTTTCTTTAATCCCATTTCCGAGATCAATGACATAAAGGTCTATGGGAAGGAAAACGTCCAGCTTATAGCCGACGCCTCTTAGATCTCCCACGTTTTCGCCCATACCGAACATTTCTCTGTACGATTTTTCGTGGACGAAGCGAGCCAAGTCATGGAGTGTGACACAACGTTCAGCGCGGAAATCAACGGAGCCAGGATCAGTCAGGTTCAGCGGTGAAATGAGTGATATTACTTTCTCCAGCAATCGGGATGACGGCGCCCTTTGTCCCCGGACTCCTGTAACTTCGCTCTCTACCGCTGCCGAGGCTCTTTCAAGTAATTCACGAACTTCTCCCTCATAAACAAAGCGATTGGTTGAATCCACGGTAACTGTGGCGCCATTCGGAATAGTCTCCGTCGCGATTTTCGTATTCAGAAGAGTGGGGACTCTGAGCTCTCTCGCCAGAGAAGCCATGTGGCCGGTTGTGCTTCCCACATCCGTAACGATGGCTCTGGTCTTGGACATGAGGCGGATGAACTTGGGCGAAGAGCGTTTGGCCACCAGGACTGCCCCCTCGGGGAATGAATCCATTTCACGTTCCGAGCTTATGTGGATAGCTGGTCCGGAACCGACGCCCGGGCAACCCACCTCGCCACCTTGCAGGATCAGAGGGACACCCGGAAGCGGTCCAGTTGCGCTCTGCGCGTATGGACTTAGCCGGAGAGGCCTGGATTGCACCAAAAAAATTCCACGGTCCTTATCCTTGGCCCACTCTATGTCCTGAGGGCTGCCGAAGTGGTTCTCAAGCAAGACGGCCCAATGAGCCAACGTCATCACCTCATCGTCCGTCAGACATGGCTCTTCCGCCTCCAGCGGGCTCAACGTTTCTTCTTTCATTCCGGAACCTGGGGCAAGGACCATGCGACTCTTCTGAGAAGAAGGGGTGCGGATTATTGTCCGTGTCGTGAGGTCCCTCGATACCATTACGATTTCAGGTGAAGTCTTGCCATCTACCAGCGTAACGCCCAGCCCTTTTACCGCCTGTATCAGCACTTGGTCGGAGTCCGGTTGACCGGGATCTCGTGAAAACGCAACGCCACTGGTTACAGCGTTCACCATAGTCACAAAGCCCACAGCCATTTCCGCAGACTCACCGGGGATTTTGTGAAGAAAGCGATAGTGCATGGCTTCAGGAGAAAAGAGGCTTGCTATTACTCGCAGGTATGCCCTGCAAAGCTCTTCCCTGGGAACATTGAGCACAGAAAGGAACTGTCCTGCAAATGAGAATTCGCTGTCTTCACCCACAGCGCTGGAGCGGACAGCCATGGGGATACGAACTCCCGCCCTGTCGGCAATGCGGTCGTACGCCTTCAGAATTTCTTCCTCGAGTATGGGTGGAACTGGTAGACTCAATATGCGGTCCTGTAACTCTTTACTAATTGGGTCCACGTCTTCTTCAGAAACCACTTCCAGATGTTTGCTCTGAATCCAGGACCTAATCCCTCCCTCCTCGAGCAGCCGTTGAAAACCCTCTGTAGTGACCACCATGCCGTCCGGTGTGGGAAGATTCAGGGTATTTGCCAACTCTGCCAGATTAGCCATCTTTCCACCGACCACGTCCGTCCTCGTACCGGAAATCTCAGAAAGCTCAAGGACTGGGTCTAACGAACAATATTCCGGTTGGTCTTCCATAACCGCAGTGAGATCGCCGGAAATTCTATCAAAAGCCGGCCTCAGCGCTGCGTACCGATCACCCGATATGACATTGATACTTTCGATCATAGCGTGGACGTCCGCGAGCGCACGGGCTGCTTTTCGTTTCACCCTTGCGCGATCCACATAACGGTAACCCAGACGCTTCTCCTCCAGGTCACCAAGGGTTTCCAGAAAACTGTGATTGGCGGCGATCAGCTTGCGGAATTCTGCGTGGTATAGTCTGAGCCTGGCAAGCTGGGCTTCCTGAGAGATATCCTGGCCGTCTCGTAGACCAATGATTTCAAGGAACAACAGCATTCCCTGCCACGCGCGGTGGAGCGCGTCCTGAACTCGGTTTGGTCCGGCAGGTTCATGTAGCTGCGTGTCGGCCATAGTCAATTTTCTCACTTGCTGATTGTTTGCAAGAGATGTCCACTATATGTGGATCATACAAGATAGGACAACTGAAAGCGAAGACAGGGTGAAGAGATGTAAGGGAACCAGGCACAAGCGAGTTACCTTATATGAACAGTATTAGCTCAATGGCTTACTTGCCCTGATCATTAGCTTTGGCCATAGAATTCAAGTCGATTTCTTATCCGATGCCGCTGCCGTGATCAAATTAATCAGATCAAGGATCGGATAAGGCTTGAGTAGGTATGCATAAGCGCCTTGCTTCAAAGTAGCTTCTTCCTCATTAGAGGAGTAATGCCCTGTAAGCAGAATTACATGAATATCGGGAGAAAAGCGCCTAATTTCCTTGAGAACTTGAATCCCATCCATACCCGGCATTTTTATGTCAAGGACGACGACGTCGAATTGCTCTCCGGCTATCAAAGGCAGCGCTGAAAGTCCGTCCGAAGCGACTTTCACATCAAAACCGCGGCGGCTGAGCACCTTCTGCATGCTGGCAGTGAAACTGGCTTCGTCGTCGACAAGCAGCACCTTTATCCCACTCATGATTGTCTCAGTTTCTCCTGAAGACGCCGCACAAGCTCCTTTGCGCTTTTCTTTCGTATAGCGTGGATAAGGATCGGATCATTTGCCGGGGCGTTGTCTAAGGTTCTGACTTCGATCCAGCGGGTGGGCAGGATCAAGGCATGTAATATACCCAAAATACCCAAAACGATCAATACAGGACCTGTTATCGAAAGCCAGTCATGAAATAGCACGGCCACCACGCAGAAGCCTGCCCCAAGCAACATTTCTCCGATTCTGATTTGAAATCTTTTCTTTAAGGAATGAATGCGATCGGGCGAGACAGCATCCACTGATGTGTTGTCCCGACTATCAGCCGTGGGCGGCTGGTCGGGCATAACGGTCGATTGCAGTCTGTACAGGTTCTTATTGGTCAGAAATAGACTGATCGCCTGCTGGGCGGGTTCCCGCAATATGGATTGCATCAGCCGAAAGTGAGTCCAGATTGTGTGATGCTCACACTCTATGATCTCACTTTCGGCTAACTTTTCAGTGATCACGGCGCGATAGAGTGCCACGGTCTGTTCGGCGACCTCTCGCTGGAAGTCCTTCTCCGTCAAGTCACCCCTATCGCGCTTGGGGTAAAGCTGCGCAATTCTTTTGCGCAGAGCGTTTATGTCAGTCGTCATATGGGTACGCGCCGGGCGAAGTCTTTGATGCGTGGTAGCCGGGCAGCACGCTCACGACAATGGACACGGTGACTACAAACAAAACTACGAAAGCATACCAGTAGTCCGCGTGTATTATGGACGTAACAAGCCAATAGGCGAGGAATCCATACAGCAGGATGTTGAGTACTATCTGCATTGAGCCACCTCCTTCAGATCAGCGCGTCTTTGAGCCAAAAAACATAGATAAGGGCTGCCGTTCCTAAGGAAAAACCTAGGAGGACAATCCAGTATGCGAGCATGGAATCCATGAGTGATTGCATCGTTTATTTCTCCTTCTTAATATCTCAAATGTCACAGGTTCAGCAAATCACATTGTCCTACTAAACTACCAAGGGATTCGCTCTAATCCGGCACAACAACAAGAGACGGTACCCAGGCGGGGACCCATTTTCCATGACGGTGTCGTATCGAGAATACGACCAGAGACAAGATAAAAAGACAAAGGAAAATCATCTCGCCGAGGGTGAAGACGACCGCCAGGAAGTTGAGGAAAACGTACTGTTGAGCGCTCAACATATAGATAAGTCTAAGAAAGGCCCCCGTTGTCGCCAGAATCAGGGAGTAGCTCAGGATGAATCGGATGGCCGGGCCGCGGACAAAAGATGTTGCGATGCTTCCAAACTGGGCGCCGAACATGGCCCCGATGATCATGAAGAAGACCGCGATTATGTCCACGTTACCGCTCATGTATTGCCTCAGCGCTCCATAACCTCCGGAAACGACTATCTCCAGAAGGTCCGTCCCCACTGCGATATGAGTGGTGGCGCCAACACCGTAAACTAGGGCTGGGACTCGAATGAAGCCTCCGCCCACGCCGAAAAACCCTGCAAGCACTCCGGTACAGATGCCGACAAGGACGACCACCCACATGGAGATGACCAGCCGGGCCGTATGACATCGAATGATGGGCCACAGTTGGATGCTTTGAAAGAAAAGCGGTATTTTGCTCACTCTCAACTCGCGTCCCACAGTCTTTCCTTCTTTGGTAAGCTCGTTGATCTTTTTCTGCGCCTTGTGGGTTTCAATCTGCGTGTAGAGAAAAAGGCCGATCATGATCCCCACCGAGCCGGTAAGCAGAGCGATACCCGACAGGCCTAGGGCTTTAGTGTAGTTGAGCAGCCTGACTCCCATCTCAACGCCCATCATAGTGCCGCCAACCATAGCAAGCCCCAGGATCCAGTCGATATTGCCCAATTGCCGGTGCCTGATCGTTGCGACAACCGACTTCCCCGCTATGTGCATGACATCGATTCCCGAAGCCATATATCCCGGAAAACCAAACACGATGAGCGCAGGCGTGACCATGTAACCGCCGCCTACCCCGATGAAACCGCCCACCATACCTACTGTCATGCCCGTCAGAACGAGAAGAAAAATGGGGGCCGAGATTCCTGCAATCACGAAATCAAACATGACTCAATCTCCTTTCAGTGGACGCCTTCATAGTGCTTGATCTTCTCTAGCTTGTATCCACACATGTCCGTGAAACCTTCAGCCGTCATGCCCAATGCAAATCCTAGGCAAAGAATGAACCCCACGCACCAGAGTCCGCCCCAAGGGTTAGTTTCGATGCCCTTGTGCATGAAAGAATCCTTGTATTTAAAACCCTTGGCTTCCTTCACTTGCATCGGGGACGTCACTTTCAGGGTGTTCCCTTCGAGAGTGACACGTTTCCCCTCGGTCACGGTTTTTTTGTCGATAATCCCGTTCGCGTTGGTGGGAAGACGGTCGCCTTTTTTCACGGGAACCGCCTGCAATCCCTCGATTTTGTCAAAGGAACCAATCTGTAGAACGGCCGGTTGGTCTTTGGTGGCGTCCTTGAACGTCCCTGCATTGATTGCCCAACCATCGCTGGCCGCCTTGTAGTAGTACCATGATATCAGTGTGCCGTTGTAATACTCGACCCACAGATAAGTAACCAGCGCTGCGGCTATTGCGGTCCAGACCAAGAACTTAATCGCGCCTCTCGTCTTTGATGCTTCTGCCATGAGAAGCCCTCCTCTCATAAGGAATATCCCGATGTTTCGAACCTCCGCTGATCGCGAAAATTCGGAGTTTCCTGCATTGTGACATGATTTTCCGGAGTTACCTCCTCTCAGCGGCGGACTGCTGCACAAATTCAGCTAGAGGATCTCGCAAATTTAAGGTTCGGTGGCGCTTTTTGCGCCAACCGGGCAAAGTTCACAAAGAATAGAGCAATGGGTGTGCCAAGAATTCCAACCCCTATTGATCTTGCGCATTCCGTTAACTAACTGATTTTTCAAGAGTGATTGGCTTAGGCAACAAGATCGGGATGTCAGTTTTTTTGACAGGTGGTAAAGGTCCAGTGGAATTGATCAGGAATCATGGTTGATGGAGACACTTGGAATAAGGTAAACTGAAGAAACAAGCGCAATCCTCTTTCGCGTGAGGCGTTTCTCCTTCTGAGGAGCGATGATTCTTTTGACGCTCTTGTCACTGCAGCGGATACTCTGTTTTGGCCCGTGACGGGCTTTTTTTTGCAGTTGTTACATCTCAAGATTGAGGCGCATCGGATTATGACTCTGCCGAAAGTGGCATACATTCTGTTGTGGTTTCCTAAGCCGTCGGAAACCTTCATTTTCAGAGAAGTCATGAACTTGTGGAAAATGGGGCTTCCTCTGAAAGTCTACACGCTTTACGGAGAGCTGACCAAACAGCTCTCTCCGGAAATGGCATCGGTTAGCCATAAAGTGGAAAGACTCGGCATCCCGTATTTGACACGGGCTCCCGCAGATCTTCTGTATTGGCGAAAACGTGAATCCCGGATGACATCCTGGCTGTTGAAAACTATTCCGGTCAGAAGGTGGCGGTCCTTGGAGGTTGCAGGCGAAAACATATGGGCCTTTTTCTGCGGGTTCACGCTCGCGCGGCTATTTGAAGTGGATGGCATAGAACACATCCACGCTCCCTGGGCAAATGGTCCGGCAACCGCGGCCTGGGTTGCGTCAAAGCTTACCGGGATTCCATTCAGCTTTATGGGACGCGCCGTAGACATCCATCCGCCTGATGGGGCGCTGAAAGAGAAGATGCGCGACGCTGCGTTCGTCAGAGTTAATCCAAAGAATAACGTCGATTACTTGAAAAAATTCGCTGAAAATAACGGCAACAAAATATATATGACTTACGACGGCTACCCGATCAGCGAATTCCGTGAAGCGCCGGTTCCCATGAAGCCGCCGTTTAGGATTCTTGCGCTGGGAAGATTTGCTCGCTTCAAGGGATTTGAGGTGCTAATTGATGCGGTCAGGATTCTCGAAGATGAAGGCATGGATTTTCATCTGACGATTGCCGGGTCCGGCCTCCGCGGGGTAATGCTGAAAACCCAGACAAGAAGACTGCGGCTCACTCATCGGATATCATTTCCCGGATTTGTGACCTACGATCGTGTGTCTGACTTGTTCTGTTCCGCGGATGTGTTTGTGATGCCGAGCGTTATACATTCTACCGGCGAGCGGGACGGGATCCCCAATGTGCTGGTGGAAGCAATGCTTCACCGTTTGCCGGTGGTGGCGACAGATGTGGCCGGACTGGGAGAAGTTGTCTTGGATGGAGAAACCGGACTCCTGGTACCTCAAAGAGATCCCCGGGCTCTCGCAACGGCAATTTCCGGAATAACAGGAGACCGAGACGCCAGCCTTGCAATGGCAGAGAAAGGACGCGATCTAATCCTAAGGGAATTCGATCCTGAAATGTGCCACAGGCAAGCGCTTGAGTTGTTCAGAAGATTCGGTTCTGGTGAAATCCCCGGCGCCCAAATTACGGAGGACCAACGTGCCGGATATTGAGCCAAAGCTTTCGAGCAAGATCAAGACCCCTGTTCATACGGTTTTTCTGTTGCAGGACCTGGAATTCGGGGGCACTCAGCGTTACGCAATAAATCTACTGCAGAACCTTGATCGCAAGCTGTTTGCTCCTGAATTGTGGATGCTGCGCGGGGGTGAAGATATGGTCCCGCATGCCTTAGAGGCAGGGGTGAAACTTTCCTGGATGTCCAAGGCGCCGACTATCGTATGGCCTCATGCGCTGGCCCGTTTGGCGTCCACGCTGCTGAAGGAACGTCCTCAGATCCTATATACAATGACTGTGGTGCCTAATATATGGGGGCGGCTCTTTGCGCCTCTGGCCAAAATTCCGGTAGTCATTTCCAGCTATAGAGACCTCCATCCGAATCAATATGAACTATTAATGTGGCGCTTGAGCACCAGAATCATATGCAATGCGCATACATTGAAAGAGGAGTTAAAGAGGCGCGCCTTTGCAGACCCCAACCGCGTATTCGTAGTTCCGAATGCTGTGGATCCCGAGTTCTTTGCGCCGAACAACTCGCAAAAGGCGGCTGAGCCTACGATAGTCTTTGCCGGGAGGCTTGCCAGGGTCAAAGACCCGTTGAATCTGATTGAAGCTTTCAAGTTAGTCGTTCAAAAGGTCCCGGACGCTCGCCTTGAAATATTAGGCAACGGAAGCCTCAGGCAAAAAATCGAAGATACAATTGAAAATTGCTCGCTCTGTTCAAGGATAGAGCTTGTGGAAGGCCAGCTTGATATCAGGCCCGCGTTGAGCCGAGCCTGGGTATTCGTTATGCCGTCGAGACGCGAGGCTGCGCCAAATGCTGTTTTGGAAGCGATGTCAGCAGAGCTGCCGGTTGTGGGGACTCGAGTCGGCGGGCTTCCCGAGCTTATTGAAGACGGCGTGACTGGAATCACCGTGGAACCGAGAGACCCCCGCGCGTTGGCGGACGCTCTGATAACTCTGCTTGAAAATGAATCTCTGCGAAATTCAATGGGCAAGAAGGGCCGCGAAAAGGTGCTCGCCAGCCACACAATAGATCGGATGATTGCTGGCACTCAGCGGGTGATGATAGAAGCGCTGAACGAAGCAGTCCGGGATTAAATTGCTTGGGGAACAGCCGGCCTACAAGTTGCCTAATATTCCCGGTTGGATGCCCGGACAGTTTGCTACAGGCCTAGGAGTTGCTTTTGCAGCCGCACCGCCAGCGGTTCTCCTTGTTTTGCTACCCGGTCTACCAAGTAAACGAACTGCCCGAAGCGCTGCGAGTCGCGAGAAATGACTTGACTGTGCTGTATCCAGGTTTCCCACAGCAATTCGGCCAGCCTACCATCGGTGTGGCTTTGCCTGTAGAATGCGTTATGGTCATTCAATCTGCTGAGGCACTGGTGGAGCCAGTTGATCCCAAACTCTGGTACCAGACAAAATCCGATGCCACGTAGCAGTCTAAGAAGACTAGGAAAACAGTCTGGATCGTGTCCCACTCTTGCGACCCATCGTTCAATCAATCCCGTCATCTTGTGGATTGGCGCCCACTCGTCCACCTCCCATTTTACAATGCCAGTGGGATCGGCAAATATCAAAAGTCCCAAAATTTCATGGATGTCTCGTAGTCCCGATTTTGATCGTGATGCGACACATTCGGAGTCTATGATGATATTACCAAGTGGCAGCCATAAATTGATCAGACGGTTCTCCAAATTTACCTGTGTTCCAGTCAAACTCAGATAGCGCAGTAAATTTTCCATCATCGATGGTACCTGCTCCCAATGATCCAAAATTGGCTCAAGCAGTACCTCAACATGTTTATGAGGGAGCCGAAGCAGGGCATTGGCGAGCTTAGGAAAGAACACTTGGTTCCACTCATTGTGTGCCCATTTGTTATATTTATCCTCCTCCTGGAAATGCATGAAATTGTTAATTGTGAATGAGACAAGATCGCACAGAAAATCGAACTCATGGCTGGAGCCCCATACAACTATTCGCTCGCCAGACGGGATTGCATATACAACTGATTGAAGCTGTCGCACAGCTATGTCTTCGTAAGTTGCCTCGCGAATCGGCTTAATCTCGATATATGATAAAATTCGCCGAGCCAGTCGACTTAACCGCAATTGAATCTTCTGGATTGACTGGAATTTTCTCCAACGTCCAGTATCATATCGATCATATTCCAGCCTGTGTTCACGATCATGGGATGCTTTTTTCCTGGCCTGCAAGATTAGTCTGTCGATACATTTCCATATGAAGTGATCCTGAACGCCCCAGAGCGTACTCAAAGCCGAGAAGAGGTAACCACGTACCTCTTCTCGGCTATTGATGGCTAATGCAATTACGGTATTTTGAACCTCTCTATCTCTCGGGCGCTTTGACAAAAGCACTGGAAGGGCACGAGCGGCCGAACGACGATGACCCATATAGAAGCGCTGCGCGTCATCTGTCTCATCCAATCCCATGAACGCCCTCTCCTGCCGTTTGGCAGCCATCAGCAACTGCTCACGACACCAACCGACATGCCCATTCTTTTCGACCCACTCCCAAGCACGGAGCACAAGTCCGGCAGCAAATAGCGCTATGGCATTGGCTCGGGACTCAGCGTCTGAAAGTAAATCCCCGGATTCCTTTGACACTTTGTCCAGCGCCAGTAGTTCCTGAGCATAAGACATAGCCGATTCGAAGGTAAAAGTCTCACCGACGTTTCCGTCATCCAGCAAGCTGATACTCCAATTGTGGAAACCCCAAAACCGATTCTGTGCTTCAAAATGTGCCTGGTACCTTTCCCTTTCTGGATCCTGCGGTGGTTTGAACTGGATGGCAATTCCGGAACGATCCGCTAGGACTCCTGTTTCATAGTTCTCTCGCTCCGCCAATGCAGCCCAATTCCCGTATAACGAAACTCGCGACTGGATAAGCGGCTCGTTTTCGGATTCGTCCTCAAAGTAGATGGCAGGTTGTTCTGAAAAAGAACGAATGGCTGTTTGAACCCGATCGCGCAGCTGTGACGGCGCTTTGAGTAGGAACAGGAGAACGAAACTCCGCAAATCAAGTTGTCGCTGTGGCTGCCTAGCCATTTCCATGAGCTTCTGGTAGTCGCTCTCATCCCGTCCCAGGGAAAGGTACGTGGATATCGTGCGTGTACCGTTCTCGGGAAGCTGATCCTGCGCGAAACGCGTGATGTCCATGTCCCAGAAGGCTGGTCGCTCGATGATGGGGACAATAGCCTCCAAACATTGCTCCATGTGGGCGAGCGCTACTGAAGTGCACACACCAACTACCGCGACCGAGTTCGTTTGGCGCAGCACAGTATCGAAGAGCTCTTTCGGGTCGGTACCCGCTTTTATCTGTTCGAGCATCCATTCCTCAAGCGCCATGAGCGCGCAGGTGACAGACGGAGGACCAACAGTCGGGTAACGGTACCAGCGGTAGACGAGTTCATCACCCCATACTTCGACATTGCCCGAGGGTAACGACAATATCTGCGGGATTGGCTGCCGGTGATGTTCCATCTGTTCGCGCAATATCCAGATACGAGTTGCGTGGCTTACGACGCGGTGGATAAGATTCAGTGCGTGCGTCTCATGGAACCGTAGAAAGATCCGAAAAGGACCCTTCCAAGGCCCCGGTGGAGTATGCTGTGATAGGTCTGCGATGCCAAGGGTCATGAATAGATAATGATAATCACGATAGTCGTCCGGTTCGGCCTTTACGCACATGATCGCTTCCAGGATATCGACTGCCACATCGGGCAAGTATTTGCACAGGGGTACCCAGCCATATTCCTGTCGAAGGATGACAGACTCCAAGTCGTACTGGTCGCTGTCTGCTGAACGAAGGCCATATTGCCGCACAAATCTGGTGATATTGTCTGAAGCGCAGTCGGCTCCGTAAAGCGCGCAAAGCGCTAGGTTGTTGCGCACGCTTTGTTCTTGATCATAACTCAGTCCCATATTGTCTCGTTCATTCCAGGCCGTTCTAACCATGAAACGAGGAACGGTATCCATCGCATAGCGCGCGATCTCTTCTCTAAGCACCTGACCCTCTTGGGCCATCTCCATCCACCTACGAGCCACGAAAGAGAATTCAAGCACGGCCCTGTTTCCAAGCTGACCTTGGTGGGCCAGAGCAAAATGAATGATAGGTATCCATCGTTCCCAAATAGGGACATTCCAGTAAGTTAAATAACTTTTGAAATGCTGATCCTTGACATTCCCAAGAAGCTCCAGTGCCGGATTGGGACGCAACTCGATCATCCGCAATGTCTTGAGTAGCTGGCAAAGCAACGCGTTATCGTTCTGAAGCAAGTGATTTTCGAGTTTGGGGAGCATATCAGAAATCAAGTCAGATTCGAGCAGCGCGCTCAATGCCAGGGTACGCCACCGCGGCGAGATCGCGTCTGCCGCATTCAGACGGCTCAAAAGTCGTACCCAAGCCTCTGTGTCCTGATCCACTTCGAGTAAACGTAAGGTGGCCAATTGGAAAGATCGAGAGCCACGGAGCGGCTCGCCAATTTTCGCAAGGTAAACCTCTATATTAGTAAATGCTCGATACAGACTGATACTTACAGACCAGTCTTCCAGCGCATCATGATAAAATCGGATGACACCATCTGAACGACGCAGCAGACGATCGGATATTAAGCCAGATAGTGCTTCAACGTCGCGGACAGTCGATTGGACGACTCCATCAGAACGCAGGTTCTGAAGCCCGAGTTCAATCAATAGCTGTTCCCGGTTATCAGGATGGCCGCGACCTGTCCTAGCACCTTCGCCAAGACGAACAACCTGCCGCCAAAACCAAACGAGGAGCCAAGTTTCGGTCAGGCGAGTGGGCAAAGAAGTCGCAGGAAGTGTAAGATCGGGCAAGGTCAGAATGTCCAGTACCCCAGGACGAGAGAGCAAATCTTTCAGACGACCGGAATCAGCCAAATCGTGGAGACGAGGCAGGTGTGCGACCACTTCGGTGATTTCCTTGTCCGTGAGAGCTTTAACGGGCAAGATAGAAAGAGAGCCTTCCTGAATCTTCTCGCGCGTCTTCAGGTTCAAAAGTATGTCTTCCATCTCCTGATTACGACAAGTAAATACGGCATGCCAATGATAATCTGCTGGTGCCCTGCGTGCCCTTAATGCATCATTGTGTTGCCTAAGCGCTAGAAGAATATCATTGATGACCCGTCGCTTATTCTCTTCAGTAGCACGCTCCAGTCCGTCAATAAGGATGCATCTGAGAGTTGCATCACCGACCGCCGCAAGAAGTTCAGGGAAGGTATGAGTGACTCCGTTATTGTGGAGAAAATTCTCTAAAGTTCTTGCATTTCCAAACTCCTCGACTGAAAACGCAAAAACAGCGCCTTCAAACTGCAAGCGTGTCGCCAGGAGCTTGAGCAGGCCAGATTTCCCGATCATCGGCTCACCGGCGATCACCAAGATTTCCTTTTGCCGAACCTTCTCCGTTATGTGGTCGATAGTTTCTGTGCGGGGAAGGTGGACACGGCCGCCAATAGTCTGTGTGATATTGGCCAGGGTTGTTTCCGAATGATGCCGGAGACACTTTAAATCATTGCCGAATCGGGGCTGATCTTTCAGTGGAACGTCAGTTGACAACTCAGAACGGATCGCAGACAAGTCAAGAAAGCCAGCTGTTCGGTTATGCCTCGCCACGATGGCGCAGAGAGAGTCAAGAAGCGACCGTGCTTGGCTTTCATCGGGGGTATTGAGTAACCCTAAAAGCGCATTCCAGCAGTACGTGGTATCGCGACTCCCGGCCTGCTCAAGGTCAAAAGGGATGACCACCAGACAACGGAGAAAACGCCACAGATCCTCGTCCGATACTGCTCTTTTATTGCCTGCAGTGAGCAAATCACGCACGAGTGCAAGGTAATCGCGTTTCTCGACTGAAGAGAAGTTCGAAATCTCCACCTTTTGAAAGAAATTGACGGCATCGTTTTCGGTTCTTGCCCACTCAAGCAACGGCCGGAAATGGGCATCCAACTTCGTCTGGTAGAGTCCCAAACCGATGCCGATCCGATCCGATTCCGGATTGAAGGGCCAGCCCATAGCACTGGTGAATACGGACCAGCAGTCGCTGATCACGCGAGCGAAGGTCTCGTCTGATTGGGTGAAGCGAAGGTCGTGCTTCAGCTGTAACGCCAGCTTTCGATCATTTGAGCCGTCACTAGAGGCGGTTGCAAAACTTAGTTTTTGTGTTAAGCGCGCGATATCGCGAGTCATTTAACAGTTTGTTTTCCTGATGTTTTTGGTATATTTAGCTCGCCGGAGGTAAAGCCGGTGAGCA
>Ga0172371_10000049_pt1 | contig 147245 bp, 146 predicted proteins | sample Lak12m_FD_114543 | JGI IMG/M metagenome (GOLD analysis project Ga0172371, IMG submission 114543) | Freshwater microbial communities from Kabuno Bay, South-Kivu, Congo - kab_022012_12m | ecosystem: Environmental > Aquatic > Freshwater > Lake | place: Democratic Republic of the Congo...
CCTTTTTGGTTGGTTGCACGCCTTCCAGGGAGACTCATCATACCCAACTTCTCAACCACTATTCACGGTCTAACCTTTTCACTCTACTCACTGCCATAGGCAGTGGTTTTACACACTAATAAAACATGTGTGACAGGTCGCCTGAGAAAAGGCTGCCCGGTTTCATTTCCCGCTGATCGCTTCGTCAACGGTCTTGATCACAAGGCCGTTTTGTTTTTGGCCTGCAATGAGTTCTGCAAATTTCGAGAAGCTGTCCAGGTCGATTGAATATTGACTGCATCCGTCACAAACCCGGTGGAATACAAAAATCACCCAGCCGCCGCCCTCCTGTTCCACAGAGGTAATATACCTCATCATTTTCGCCACCCGTGTATCGCTGACAATATACGGCATGGCTCTTAATGCATATTTATCTGCGGGTGGAATTGTCTCCGGTCCGCCGCTGACGCCGCGCGCATTGGCGTATCCGCAATCGATCACGGTCTGTTTCGCTTCCTCATCGTAATGTCCAAAGGGATAGGCAAAGGAAGCAACGCTAAATCCATAGTTCATTAAATTCATGCGGTCCTGGCAGATTTCATTCTTCAGGTCAGCGCCGCTCGTTTCGTCAAGGTTGACATGGTGTAGTGTGTGCCCTCCAATTTCGTTGCCATCCTCATACAGTCCGCGCAATTGTTCTTCGGTCATATAGTCGGCCATTCCTGTAAAACCGCTCACAATATAAAAAGTGGCATGTATTGTATTTTGAGCAAGAATGGAGCGTACGTAATAATTATCCGCAGCCCCGTCGTCGAAGGTCAAACTGACTACGGTGTTTTTGAAGGCGGCTGCATTTTGGGGTGTGGCTGATGTTTGTGACGTGACAGGCGCATTGATGCAGCCAGTCAAAATAACAAGAAATAAGGCAAATAGTTTTTGGTGAAATTTCATACAGGCACCCTTGCAGGAAGGATTTAGCATTTCAGGACTTTCATGGGTTGATTGTAGCGGATTCAAAGGAGGATGGCAAACGCTTGAAATTTTATTACACTTGACGCATGACATCTTTCCCCGTAAGATATGCCCCGCAATAGAACATACATTCACCACAAAAGATCATTAACCGCAAAGAAAAATCTTTTGGTTTTCTTGGCGCACTTTGCATGCTTCGCGGTTCAACAAGAGGATTTCATATGGAACTCGGTATCGTTAGAAAAATTGACATAGATCATGAAATGCAGCAGTCGTATCTCGATTACGCCATGTCTGTCATCGTGGCGCGCGCCCTGCCAGACGCCCGCGACGGACTCAAGCCTGTGCAGCGGCGTATTCTGTATGCGATGTACGATATGGGTATTCGCGCGGATACGGCCTACAAGAAGTCTGCCCGTATCGTAGGCGAGGTGCTTGGTAAATATCATCCGCATGGCGACTCGGCGGTCTATGAAGCCATGGCGCGCATGGCACAGGATTTTTCCATGCGCACACTGCTTGTGGATGGTCAGGGGAACTTTGGTTCCGTGGATGGCGACCCGCCGGCCGCGATGCGTTATACCGAGGCCCGTCTCACATCCGCCGCGCTTGACATTCTTTTCGACCTTCACAAAAACACCGTTAACTTTATCCCGAATTTCGACGACACGCTTGAAGAGCCGCACGTCCTTCCTTCTGCGATTCCCAATCTGCTGGTGAACGGCGCGACCGGTATTGCCGTCGGTATGGCAACCTCCATTCCGCCGCATAACTTGAGCGAGATCGTGGATGCGATCATCTATATGCTCGAACGTTGGGAAAAACTCGACGATATCGACGTTGAACAATTAATGAAGTTCGTACAGGGACCCGATTTCCCAACGGGCGGCCTCATTATCCAGGAGAAGGGCGAGGATGGAATCGAGTCTGCGTATGGCTCGGGACGCGGGCGAGTCACCGTGCAGGCCAAGGCTCACGTCGAGGAGATGGAAAGAGGCAAGAGCCGGATCATTGTGTCGGAACTGCCGTACCAGGTCAACAAGTCAAGTTTGATCGAGCGCATTGCCGAGTTGGCGCGTGATGGTCACCTCGAAGGCTTATCCGACCTGCGCGATGAATCAGACCGTCAGGGCATGCGCATCGTGCTCGAGATGACGAAGAATGCCGATCCCGAGATCATCCTGCGCAATCTTTATAAACGCACGCCCATGCAGACCACCTTCAGCATTAACCTGCTGGCGTTGGTGGATGGCGAGCCGCGCACATTGACTCTCAAGCAGGCGCTGCGCGTCTACGTGGAACACCGGTTGACGGTCGTAAAGAGGCGCGCTGAATTCGACCTGGAGAAGGCCAAGGCGCGCGCGCATATCCTTGAGGGATATGTCATTGCATTGAAGAATCTGGACGAGTTGATCAATATCATTCGCTCCGCAGCGGACGTTGAAACTGCCAAGCAAAAACTGATGAAGCGTTACAAGCTGTCAGAATTGCAGGCGACCGCGATCCTCGACATGCAGTTGCGCCGACTCGCCGCCTTGGAACGCAAGAAGATCGATACCGAGTATAAGGAAGTGACTGCGACCATCAAGGAATTAACGACTTTATTGAAGTCACCCAAGTTGATGCGCAGGGTTGTGGCGGACGAATTGTTGAAGGTAAAAGCCGCCTATGGCGACCGCCGCCGCACGCAAATTGTGAACTTGAAGCAGGGCGGTAAAAGCACCGGCGCATTAACCACACGCGACCTGCTGCCGCAGCAGACCGTGTGGATCGGCGTAACGGACGATGGCCTCGTTTCACGCACACACGATGATAAGCAGCCGAAACATTCAGGCAACGACGCGCCAAGATTCCTGGTGAAGGCTTCCACAACAGATACGATCTATTTCGTGAGCAAGCTGGGCAAAGCCGCTGCAATTGCCGCGCATTTGATCCCCGAAGCGGATAAGTTAAGCCAGGGCTCAATGTATTATAAGGTATCGCCCTTGACCGAAACAGATCCGCTGGTGGCTGTGTTTTCGCTGCCAGCAAGCAAATCTGCATTGGGCGCTGAAACTTGTGTGCTGACTGCCACACGCTTCGGCATGGTCAAGAAGAGCCTGATTTCCGAATTGCCGGGACCTTCTTCGCAGACCTTTACTTTGGCTCGCGTGAACGAAGGCGACAGGCTCGGCTGGGTTGGCCTGACGGATGGAAAGAAGAAAGACATTCTGCTCGTTGTTGCGAGCGGCATGGCGATCCGCTTCAAGGAGGATGACGTGCGCCCAATGGGACTCGTCGCGGCGGGCGTCAACGGGATCAAATTGGAAGATAAGGACGAGGTGGTTGGCATGGAAGTGCTGCCCGCGGAAGGCGAGATCTTCCTGCTTGCAAGTGACGGCAAAGCCAAGCGCGTCGATGAAAAAGAATTCCCAAAACAAGGCCGCTATGGCAAGGGCGTGGTCGCATGGGACTTGCCGAACAAGGTCACACTTACAGCCGTTGCCAGCGGAAAACAGAATCATGTTGCCACCATCCACATGAGCAAGGGTGCGGCCAAGTCCGCAAGATTGGATTTGGCGGCTGTCCGCAAACGCGCTTCAACCAAAGGCGATCTGGTTGTGGAAGTAAAACCTGGAGAAACAATCACCGGTCTCGCGGTGGGCTGGACGGTGGAGAGATTTGTGACATCATCCTTAAAAGGAAAGACAGCGAAGGAAGAAGCGAAGGAAAAAGGGACAAAGAAGATCACCAAGTCTGCTAAATCTGTTAAAAAGACCATCACGAAGAAAACTTCAAAAAAGAGTGGAGCAAAAAAGAAAAAGAAATAGATTTGCGCCCTGAAACCCCCGGGTTCTTGAAGAACTCGGGGGTTTGGGTTTGAGATATAAGGTGTAAAGTCAAGTGCGTCTTTGTTCGTGGGGAATTTTGCCAAGCGCCCCTTAGGTTTTACCTCGATAATGATTGCTTAAAATTCAAAATTGCCGCTTCCTCAGAAGGATCGGCGCCGTAAGCCATGGCCAGGTAATAAGCCATGTAATCGCCAAAGAGGATCAGCGTCCACAAATTCGCGATGAGAGATTCGCCGCGCGCATCGATCACGTCCGTATTCAAGCCTTCGAGCATGAAGGCCTGACGCATTAAGTCCGAGCGCAGGCGGACCCGCGGAGGATCGCTCGGCGCACGCATGAACAAGGTCATGGTGTGGGCGTTAAGAGTTGGGGTGGGATTGAGGGTGGCGCCCAGGGTATTGTGATTGGCTTCGGGGATGACCTCGAAATTTGCGCCCGCTTTGGCGAGTTGATTGATCTGCATCTTCCATCGTCTGGCTACAGGGGCAAGGTTTTTAGTACCGACAAAGGTGGCCCAGCGCCCCACCAATTGGCCCGCATATCGTTTGGCGGGATTTTTTGCGGCGATCACATCCGGGAGGATATGCTCCTGCGACCTCTTCATCATGGCGACGGCGTCTGCGACATCATCCGCCGGATCGGGGATGAATCCCAGACGCGCAAACAACGCCAGCAGCAGGCCAAACGGAAAGGCAATCCCTGCGCTGGCCTTGCCCTTATGGTCAAACTTCCAGAGCGGGATATTTTTAGCAGAGGCGCGCCTGGCCAATTCCCCGCCCATGGAGATGACCAGCAGGCTGCAATCGTTTTTAAGCGCGGTTTCAAAAGCATCCAATGTCTCTTCGGTATCGCCTGAATGTGAAACACAGACGACCAAAGTCTGTTTGCCCTTTGCGAAGGCAGGCAAACCGTAATTGCGGTGTACTGTCACAGGGATGCGAATGCTTGAGAAAACAGAAGCAGTTACCAGTTCGGCAGAGAGCGCGGAGTCTCCCATCGCAGCGATGACGATGTTTTGGATGTCTTCGAAATCAGGGAGCGGCTGCGATTTTCCCAATTCCCACGCCTGCCCCAATTGATCGGGCAGGCCGTCAATTTGGGCGAGCATGTTTTGAGTGTCTATTTTTTTGAAGAGGTCAAGGTCGTCTAAATTCATAAATATTCCTATATGCTCTCGCGGCGTCCCGCCGCCGAGGACGGCGGCTTGAGCATGTTATCAACTTGCGTCCCTGATAAATTTCGTCAAGTCCTTCTTCATCGCCTTGAGCGAGGGCATGTGAACGTACATCATATGGCCCGCATCGTAATACGCCATGCGGATGTTCTTGCGCAGGGAGGCATCCAGGCCGAGATGATCGAAGGTGTATTCGGTGGCGAAATAGGGCGTGCCAAGATCGAAATAGCCATTGGCGACAAAGACCTTGAGATATTTATTGAAGTGCATGGCGCTGCGCAATGTTTCAGCCACGTTGACGTATTGATTCTGAAAATAACTGTACGACCAATTCATCCACACTTTTTCGCTGAGGATTTCATAGGGCAGGTCTGTTTCAAATTTTAGTTCGGTGCGGATGTAATCATTAAACGCGGCGGTATACGGGCCATTGACCTGGGCAAAGAGCGGATCAAACTCAGGGGTTTCTGTGACGCCGATGCGGTCGATGCCCGTGTAACGGCTGTCCAAACGGCCGACGGTTTTTCCACGCTCGCGCAGGAGTTCCTTGAAATAATGGCGGTCGAGGATGCGCAAGTCGCTGCGCTGGATGAATTCCTGCGAAATGCCGCTATAGCGCGAAAGTTTTTCAACGATCATGGCGCGTTCTTCGGGCGTGAGCGCTGCGCCCTTGAGCAATGCGGCGGCATATTCGCCCATGGCAAATTCCTCCGCTTCCTTCAGCGCGGTTTGCAGCGGCGCTTTAAAACTCAGCTTGCCGTGGTACCAGGCGGTCGCCGTATAAGCCGGCAGGAAGAGGATGTAAGGCAGGTCATTGTTTAGATTGAAATCAATCGTGGTGAAATCGAGCACGGCGGAGATGAGCATCAGTCCGTTCAGGATCATGCCGTGACGATCCTGCAAATAACCCGAGAGCCCCGCCGCGCGCGTGGTTCCATAGGATTCGCCTGCCAGGAATTTAGGCGAGAGCCAGCGGTTGTATCGGGTGGTATACAAACGGATGAAATCGCCCACCGAGGCAATATCCTTTGTGAAGGTATGCCATTCCTTGGATTTTTCGCCTTCGACCGGGCGGCTGTAGCCTGTGCTCATGGGGTCGATGAAAACCAGGTCGGTGTCATCGAGAATGGAGTATTGGTTGTCGGTCAACTTGAAGGGCGGCGGAGGCAGTTCGCCTTCATCTGTGAGCACAACGCGGCGCGGTCCCAGCACGCCCATGTGCAGCCAGACGGAGGAGGAACCCGGTCCGCCGTTGAATGAAAAGGTGACGGGGCGTTTGGATTTATCCTTCACACCGTCTTTGGTATAGGCCACGAAAAAGATCTGCGCGCGCGGCTTTTCAATTTCCGTTTCCTTGTCCTTGTCGGTGATCTCTTCCTTGAGCACGATCGTCCCGGTGGTGACCGTGTACTTGATGGTTTTGCTGCCAATCTTTACCGAGTGCCTGCTCTCGACAAGATTATCCTTGGGGGCAGGCTTTTCTTCTTTCTCCTTCTTTTCTTCGGTTTTTTTTGATTCGTCCGCCATATGAGACTCCTGTCATTTATTTTGATTAATCAAGCTATAGATTTCTTTTTTATTCCAACCACTTTGTTCCGCCAATTCAGCAGAAATTGCCTTTGCGGAATTGGCAGTTTTCAATTCTTTCTTAATAGTTTTCAGTAATTTTTCTTCATCCCACTTTTCGCTCTTCTCTATCGTCCTGCCTTCGATCACCAACGTAAATTCTCCACGCGGTTCCTTTGATTTAAAATATTCAATCGCACCGCTGACTGATCCGCGCCAATATTCTTCGTAGAGTTTGGTCATTTCGCGGGCGACGCAGATGCGGCGCTTACCTAAAACGGAGAAGATGTCTTCAAGGGCAGCTATTATACGGTGAGGGGATTCTAAAAAGATAAGCGTGTAGGTCAGGTTTCCAACCTGACTTATATATTTGCGGCGTTCGTTTGATTTATGCGGGAGGTAACCGAGGTATAAAAAAGAATCTGCGGGCAGACCGGAGACGGTCAAGGCAGCGATGGGAGCCGAGGGGCCGGGAATGGGCAGGACCTCGAAGTTAGAGGCGAGGGCGGCTTTGACGAGTTCGTAACCGGGGTCGTTGATGGCGGGCGTGCCTGCATCGGAGACCAATGCCACGTCGCCTTGTGAAAGTTTTTCGAGAATGAATTCCAGCTTATTGAGTTTATTGTGTTCAAAGTAACTGGTGAGCGGGGTTTGGATGTCGAAATGTTTGAGCAGTATACCTGTATGACGGGTATCTTCCGCAGCGATGAGAATGGACTCGCGCAAGATCCGCACGCCGCGTGGACTGATATCCTCCAAATTGCCAATCGGCGTTGAGACCAGGTAAAGTATTCCCATTGGGTTATTTTATCACCGCGCTTCGGGAAAAGAATGGGCTTGATCGCAGAGATCGCTTGAAAAAAAAATCCCCCTTCCCTTTCTTGAAATCTCAAGCAGGAAGAGGGGAAAGATAAAAATCTCGGTTTTTAGTCAGATGGCGCGGATTCGGATTTTCCTGATGTTGCCATTACGAAGCCGATATACATCAGGATCGCGCCCACAAACTCGCTGAGATAAAGCATGTCAGCCAGGCCAGCCTTGAGCAAACTACCGCCCATGGCCGGGGACAATGCCCCCGCCGCAATCAGGATATTACCGAACATGCGGTTCGCCAAGATCTTCTTGCGCCAAAAAAGGAAGGCGGAATAAATAGCGCCGCCCACCAGGGTCAGTGTGCCATAGATGTTAAGCAGGATCGTCAATAGGATGGTGAGTCCGCCGCGGGTCAGGATATCTTTATACTGCTCGGAGGCAGGATGAGTGACGTCATAATTCCCGTGCAGGGTCGGCGCTGACAAAACGAGGAAAAACGCGAGGGCTGAAACGGCAGCCAGGACCCAGGTCAGGATTTTGGCTGTGCTCCCCTTGCGAATCAGCAGGTGAACTGTTCCCATACCAAGCCAGGCGGCCGTCAACATGGCGCCTGTCAGATACCAGATTTTCAATACAATCACATTGAAGGTCAGGCTGAGAATCACTTCGCTGAGCGTACCCAATCCATAGAGGAGCAGGCCGACAGCCCAAAGCAAAAGGTGGATTCCGCCGCGTTGACGATAGCGATTGTAAACGGCGACCACAAAGGCAAAGGTGATAATGGTGGAAAGATATGGGATATAGTTCATGAGATCTCCAGTTTAAGATAGATTATGCTGATGCGGTCACACCCAGCAGCGACAGGCCAATGATAATAAGCACAGCCAGCAAAGTTAATAAGAGCACAACCAGAAAAACAGGAACCAGTTTTTCTGTTATGGAGGAAGGAATAAAGCGTCTGGAACGGCGAGGCTCGAGCATGAATCCTATTTTCCCCGGGCTTAACGATTGGTATTTCCAAGAGACTCGTAAGTCTGCAGTAAACTGATCAGAATGCCGTCGGTGAAAGTGTGCATCTTGGAATACATCTGCGTCGCCTGTGGAGCCGGCACCTTCGCATCATCATATATTTTGATGACCGATTCGATCAACGAGTCACGAAAGAACAAAAAGGCCTTGGCAGCGTCCACATAGCTAAGGCTATAGCGTCTCGCCCGCGAGGCATATTCATACCCAATCGCATAAGCCTCCGAGGCCGCTTCTTCATCGTTTGCAGAAACATAATTCATCAAGCCGTGGAACAAAGAACGCGCGCTCAGGCGATATTGCGCGCGGGCATCCTCGTCCAGTTTTTGATACCAGGACTCAGCCTGCAGACTCCCCTCCGAAATTTGCATGCGGACATTTCGGATGATCTCCTGCATCATGTTCTCCGGCGCGATCTCGCGGGACTTTTGACTTGATTCTGCCCAAAGGGAAATTTCACTGCGCTTATAGCGGCGATGCCCGCCCTGCGTCTTATGCACAGGCAGCACGCCTTTATCCGACCAAAGCCTGACAGTGCTGGGATGGACGCCCAATATTTCCGCTGCATCACTTAAGGAAAGCCATTCGTCTGTCATATTTACTCGGAAGCCAAGGCTATTTTTTCAGTGAAGGATGGTTCGTTCACCTGCTGCTTAAAGGCGGCGACATCAATCCGCGTGAGCAGCAGGGCGGCGGTAAACAGCATCAAAGCTTCGATGCCAAAGACGATCAGGTACCCGCTCAAGGCCTGGCCTGTGATCCGCGTTGCCACATCCGCCACGACACCAGCGAGCAGCAGGCCTGTCAGGCGGGACATGCCATTCGAGAAGCCCCAGGCGCCGATATATAAGCCGACTTTCCCCGCCACGGTCAGGTCAAACATCAAGGACAGGTTGGCAATTGTTGAAATACCCGTGCCAAAGCCAAGCAGCATAATGCCAGCGTAAAAAATGTTCAAGTTGTGCATCAAGCCGCTGAGGAGGATCAACAGGAAGCCGACGAGCGCTCCGATATTGCCGGTTTGGGCAACGGCCTTCTTGGGCACACGTCCCTCCAATAAGCCTGCAACTATAAAAGCAATCAAAGTGAAAACGCCGCTGATGGATACGATGCGGGTGGTGGCTTCAACGGACATCCCAAAGGCTTGTGCGCCGAATGGTTCCAGCAAGACATCCTGCCCGAGGATGGCAGCGAGCAGTAAAAGCAAATAAACGAAGAAGATCTTTGCAACAGGGTTGGCTGTGATGGCAGAGATCATCTCTTTCACAGTATATGATTCAGACGAGGCTGCCCCCCTTTCATCCCCCCATTTTCGCATTTCTTCGTCCACCGTGATGCCAGAATCTGTCTTGGCGGAAATGGGGGTGAAACGCGGCTCAAGTTTGATGAGACCGAGCAGGCCCAAGGCCAGGGCTGAAGCGCCGACGACGTTAAAGGCCTGCGAGAGAGTCTCTGGCGAATAGCTTGTCAGCATGCGGCTTAATCCGATGCCCGTTGCAATTAACCCGATCACCATCATGAAGAACATGGTCGCAATGGTTTTACCGCGTTCCTTTTCCCCGGAAAGCTCGGAGGCGAGTGAAAGATAACATACTGCCGAGAGGTTGAAGCCCATGCCCCACGCGCCGAAGGCCAGCAAACCCGCCAGAATGCCGAGCGCAAAGTTGTCATGGATGAGGTAGGCGATACGCGGAGAGATTACCAGGCCCACGACACATAGAATGAGACCTGCCAGAATATATGGAGTGCGGCGATAACCAAGGATGGGGTGACGATCTGAAAATGAGCCGATGGCCACTTGGATAGGGGAAAGCAAATATGGAAACACGGCCAGGATCGAGACGAGGCTTTTGAGATTTCGAGGTCAAAGATCATCACGCGGTTAAGCGTGCTGTTGATCGGGACAAGCGTCATCGCGACTGCGACATGAATAAGACCAAGCTGAAAGCGTTTTAAGAACATGGTTACCTTTGGCAAACCCGATATACCTTACTTTTGTGATTGTTTTCCATACTCTTCCAGGAAACACATTGGTTTTTTCAAGCTATTAAACAACGCAAGGGCGTCTTACACGCCCTCACCTCTGTTAGTGAAATTTTACTTTTAAGGGCGGAAAAATCAATGTAGATTTATGTAGAATTTTACTAGAGTTTTGTGAGCAGGCAGGGGAAAAGCTTTAAACACAGCATTTCTGAGTCCGTCGAAGACAATTGATGATCTAAGTAATTCATGTTCGATTGACGTTTTATAACGTGATATGCTAAACTGAAAGTGCTTTCAATAAAACTATGTCTCCTCAAAAAAAATCCCCCACCATCTATGATGTTGCCAAACTGTCTGGCGTTAGTATTTCGACGATCTCTCGCGTCTTGAATGCGCCAGATAAAGTTAATTCGGCAACACACAAGCGCGTGATGGATGCCATCGATCAACTTGGATTTATTCCGAGAGCCGATGCGCGCGCCCGTGCAATGCAGAACACGGATCGCATCGGTGTATTAACGCCATTTTTCACGGCCCCCTCCTTTGTGCAGCGGCTTAGAGGGATTGCTTCTGTTTTATCAAAGGCAAATTATGAATTGGTGATCTATCCGGTAGATTCAATGGCTCACCTGCAGGGATATATCTCTTCCATTCCATTGATGAAGAATGTTGACGGCTTGATCATCATATCCCTGGCTCTTAGAGATCAGGATGCGCAACGCTTGTTCAATAATGGCATGGAAACTGTCTTGATCGAGTATTCTCACCCACAATTGAACAGCATTCTGATTGACGACTTGCATGGCGGGCGGCTGGTTGCAGAGCATCTCATCAACAAGGGACATAAGACCTTTGCATTTCTCGGTGACATTGAGCCGCCTGAAAAATTTGCAATTCGTCCTGTCATATCGCGCCTGACGGGTTTTAAGCACGCGCTCAACGAAGCGGGTTTATCATTGCCCAAGGCATATATCCGCTCAGCTCCCTATACTGAGAAAGAATCCAGGCGGGCAGCGCATGAATTGCTCAGTTTGCCAAAGCGGCCAACGGCCATATTTGCCGCGTTTGATGTTCAGGCATTGAGTGTAATAAAAGTTGCGCGTCAATTAAATATAAAAATCCCTGACGACCTAGCCATTGTTGGTTTCGACGACATCGATATGGCAGAACATATAGACCTGACAACTGTCCACCAACACCTGGACGAATCAGGTAAGTTGGCTGCCAAGATTCTGCTTTCTCATATTGGCGAACCAATCCGCCAGTTTCAGCATATCAACCTTCCATTGAAATTAATTGAACGCATGACCACATAACCAACGAGTTTCCCTAAAATTTTATATCCCCTCCCCCTTAAAAATCAATATTAACAAGACTTTCGTTTGAGGGTGAAATTCTGGAACCAAGTCACCGAAAACACCAAGTTAAAACTCGTTTTTCCCTGAATTTCAAGGGTTTTGGCTCACAAAGCGAAGGTCCCAATTAATAATTTTGTTGACTTTCATGGGAGATATGCTATACTATTTATGAAAGTGCTTTCATAAATAGTGCTTTTTAAATTCGCCCCATCTTTATCCAAATTATATTCATATATCGAGGAGGTGCGCGACAAAATTAACCAATCCCCCGTTTTTTAATTTCATATAAAGTCGTTTGTATCTTTTCCAAGGAGAGAAGAAATGAAAAAAGTACTCTGGCAAATTTTTGCTTTAATGCTCGTAACTTCCATGATAATCACTGCTTGCGGTGGCACTGCTCCTGCAGCACCTGCTGCCGAAGCTCCTGTTGCTGAAGCGGAGATGAGAAAACTCTATGATGGACAGAATCCTCCTGCCGCGGGGCAAGAACTTACAGATGCCCTGGCTGGCAAATATAAGGGCAAAGTCGTTACCATGGCTGGCCCGTTCACCGATGCGGATGCTGTCAAGTTCGACGATTCCGTCAAGGTGTTTGAAGCTGCCACCGGCATCGATATTCAGTATGAAGGTTCGAAGGAATTTGAAGCTTCCATTACCATCCGTCTTGACGGCGGCGATGCTCCTGATATTGTAGACTTCCCCCAGCCTGGACTTCTAGCCACCGCGGTTAAAAAAGGCCAAGCAATTGACTTGAACACTGTCATTAACCCTGATTGGCTTACCACAAACTACAGTCAGGCTTGGCTTGAGATGGGTACCATGGAAGGACCAAATGGTCCCATCACTGCAGGGATCTGGGCGCGTGCCAACGGCAAATCACTGGTCTTCTATCCAAAGGCCAAATTTGATGCTGCCGGTTACAAAGTACCTCAAACCTGGGATGAATTGATGGCCCTGACTGAACAGATTGCCGCTGATGGTGATACTCCGTGGTGCATCGGTACTGAATCTGGCGCTGCCACTGGTTGGGCAATGACCGACTGGATCGAAGATGTCATGCTTCGCACCACTACTCTCGAGAACTATGACAAGTGGGTGGCCGGCACACTGCCGTTTAGTTCACCAGAAGTCAAGAATGCGTTAAGTTATGTAACCGCTATCTGGTTTAATGACGCATACGTCTATGGCGGCCGCGCTTCCATCTCCACGACCTTCTTTGGCGATGCCCCCACCCCGATGTTCCTTGCAACTCCGAAGTGCTGGCTGCACCGCCAGGGTAACTTCATCACTTCCTTCTTCCCTGCAGCCAAAGTGGCTGGCGTGGACTATGACTTCTTCTATCTGCCTCCGATCGATCCTCAATACGGCAAGCCAGTCTTGGGTGCCGGCGATATTTACGCCATGTTTAATGACCGCCCCGAGGTTCGCGCTGTCATCCAGTACTTCTCCACTGGCGACTCTGTAAGAGGTTGGATCGAAGCCGGCGGTGCTATTTCACCGCACAATGACTCCAGCCTGGATTGGTATCAAGATCCCGTGACCAAGGGAGTTGCTGAGATTATCCTGAATGCAACCTCCTTCCGCTTCGATGCATCTGACCTGATGCCCGGCGCAGTTGGTGCTGGTACATTCTGGAAGTACATGACTGACTACGTTAGCGGCTCAATTGACGAAGACACTGCTCTTCAGCAGATTGATGCTTCCTGGCCGAAATAGTACTCAGTAAGTTCGTATAAGATCATGTAAAATGAAAAGGGGCAGGAAAACTTCTGTTTTCCTGCCCCTTTCAACCTCGATAGGACTAGATTTGATCCCCTGGAGGTAACGCTATGCAAAAATCACAAGACAAAAAATCTGCTCTTGCAGGCATGTTGAACTGGTTGACTACAACCGTTGGGCGGATACTCATCTCTTTTTTTGTTCCGATAATCACTTTCCTTGTGTTATGGCAGGTTTTTATATTTTTGCGTGACAGCAGCGCTCCTCAAATCGTGATTGTTCTGGTTGCCATTATTTGGGGGGTAGCCGGAGTGGCGTTACTTTATGTGGTAGCCAATTGGTTTGTAGAACAACTTCCTGACCCCTGGCCGCGGCATTTACAGCCTTTTGTATATATCGGTCCCGCAGTTGCTATCATGGGCTGGTATCTGGCCATCCCGGTTTTGCGCACATTGATATTAAGTTTTAAAGATGATATTGGCGTAAAGTGGGTTGGGTTTGATAATTACATTTTTGCATTTACCGATCGCATCATGCTCGAAACATTTCGCAATAATTTATTATGGATGATCGTGGGCACCTCCTTCAGCGTAGGGCTTGGCTTGTTGATCGCGGTTCTGGCTGATCGAAGCCGTTTTGAATCAATTTACAAATCGATCATCTTTATGCCCATGGCTATTTCTTTTGTCGGTGCCGGCGTGATCTGGAAATTTGTCTACACATACAAGGGTGAAGGCGTTGGCATACAGGAGATCGGGCTATTAAATGCCATTGTGCTGGCGCTTGGTGGACAGTCACAGCCCTGGTTAAGCCTGCCACCGTGGAATAATTTTCTTTTGATCATTATTATGGTTTGGCTTCAAACAGGTTTTGCGATGGTGGTCATATCGTCCGCGATCAAAGGCATCCCACTGGAATTATTGGAAGCTGCCCGTATGGACGGCGCCACCGAAATTCAGGCATTCTTCAAAATCACGATACCCTACATCAAAGGTACATTGATCACTGTCATCACCACCATTGTTATATTCAGCCTGAAACTGTTCGATATCGTTCGGGTTATGACTGGCGGCAATAATGGGACCAATGTAATTGCCAATGAGTTTTATCTGCAGCGTTTCACCTATGGAAATACAGGCCGTGCATCCGCTATCGCAATTGTGCTGCTGGTGGCCGTCATCCCGGTCATCATCAACAATCTGCGGGCATTCAACAAGGATCGGAGGGCGTTCTAATGGCTGCCAGTTATAAGAATAAAAAACTACGCTCAAGCCTCGTTGTAAATGGGGTTCTCATCCTGATCTGTTTCGTTTGGTTGCTGCCAACCCTGGGAGTGTTCATTACATCCCTGCGTAATAGTCAGGACATATTCACATCAGGCTGGTGGACAGTATTGCCTCACAAAGAGAATATACAAACGGGAGAGATCATCCTAGATCCTGCTGTGAATGTTGATACTCCAATGCAACTGGAAGGCATAACCGCCTCATTTGAAGAATTACAATTGGGCGTAAATTTGCCTGATGGGCGCATGTTAACCTGGTACGGCAACAAACGCACGCGGACGATCATCGTAACAGAGGAGCAATGGGTCGGCTTTTTTTCCAAACCATTGACGCTCGAAAACTATAAAGATGTCTTAACAGGAAAAGAAATCAGCTTCACAGATGCCGCTGGAAATAAGATTATACGCAAGGGAAACAGCCTGGGAAGCGCATTTCTCAACTCGATTGCAGTGGCGGTCCCCGCCACCATCATCCCCATTTTGATCGCAGCCTTTGCCGCATTTGGATTTTCCTGGTTGAATTTCCCGGGGCGAGGATTGATATTCACCATGGTCGTTGCAATACTCGTTGTGCCTTTGCAAATTTCGCTGGTGCCGATTTTGCAAGACTACACCAAATTAAATTTGAATGGGACCTTCTTGGGGATCTGGATGGCTCACACTGGTTTTGGCCTGCCGTTAGCTACCTATTTGCTATTCAACTACATGAGTACCCTGCCGCGCGACCTGCTTGAAGCCGCCTATATAGACGGGGCTTCAAATTTTACGATTTTTATACGGCTGATTCTGCCGCTCTCCATACCAGCATTGGCCTCCTTTGCCATTTTCCAGTTCTTATGGGTTTGGAATGACTATCTAATCGCCCTGGTCTTTTTGGGAGATAAAAATCGGGTGGTTACCTACGCATTGGCATCCATCGTCGGTGAAAAGGGACAGGACTGGCACCTGCTTACATCCGGCGCCTTCATCAGCATGTTGTTGCCGCTCGCAGTATTCTTCGCCCTGCAACGTTTTTTTGTCCGCGGTATGCTTGCAGGCTCAGTCAAAGGTTAAAGGAGATTTATGGACTGGGCAACCAGTCCATTTTTTGTTTATGGAAAAATTACACTTCCCCAAGGATTTCATCTGGGGTGTTGCAGCTTCAGCCTATCAAATTGAAGGTGCATGGAAGGAAGACGGTCGCGGTGAAAGCATTTGGGATCGATTCGCTCATTCACCTTATCATATCCAAACCGGTGAGAACGCCGACCTTGCATGTGATCATTACCATCGCATGCCGGAGGATGTGGCGCTCATCAAACAATTTGGTTTTCCATATTATCGCTTTTCCATTTCATGGTCGCGCGTGGTTCCCACTGGGGAAGGAAAAGCCAATAAAAAGGGACTCGATTTCTATGACCGCCTCGTGGATGAGTTGCTCAAAACTGGCATCCAACCCAAAATAACCCTGTATCACTGGGACCTGCCTCAAAATTTACAGGACAAAGGCGGATGGCCCAATCGCGACACAGCAGACCGCTTTACCGAATATGCCCGTTTCGTTTTTGACCGTTTAGCGGATCGCGTTAAATTTTGGTCCACTCACAATGAACCCTGGGTGGCTGCATTCCTGGGATATGCCACAGGACTCCATGCGCCCGGAATTTGTGACTACTCCCAGGCCTATCAAGCGGCGCATCATCTGTTGCTTGCGCATGGAAAAACAATTCAAATATTCCGCCAGGGCGGCTATCAAGGAGAGATCGGTCTTATCCTGAACCTAAACGGTCTTACACCTGCCAGTGATAGCCAGGCAGATGTTGACGCAACCCAGCGCGTACATGACGAAACTCATGCGTTGTTCCTCGACCCGGTCTTTAAAGGAGAATATCCGCAAAGGTTGTTTAATTTCATTGGGGCGCATCAGCCCAGGGTTAAAGATGGAGACGTTGAACTCATCCACCAGCCAATGGATTATTTGGGTTTGAACTATTACAATACAGACACTGTTTCATACGATGTATTCTCCGGCTTGAACAAGGCGCGCCTCACGCCTTTCAGCGCCCCAGGTTGGGGACAAACGGAAATGAAGTGGGGCATTCATCCGATGGGTTTGAAAAACGAATTGATCCATATCAAGGAAAATTATGACAACCCAAAATTGTATGTCGCTGAAAATGGCTGCGCCATGCCCGATGTTCCCGATGAAAAAGGATTTGTCGCGGACTGGGACCGCATCCGTTACATCAAATCCCATTTACAGAGGTTGCATGAAGCCATTCAGCAGGGCGTAAATGTAAATGGATACTTCGTGTGGAGCATCTTCGATAACTTTGAATGGGAACGCGGTTATGATCCACGCTTCGGGCTGGTACGCGTGAATTACGAAACCCTGGAACGCATTCCAAAACAAAGCGCCTATTGGTTCAGCGAAATTGCACAGCAAAATTCGATCTCAATCTAAACCATGAAAAATAATCTCTGGTACAAAGATGCCGTTTTCTACGAAGTTTATGTCCGTGCCTTTTACGATAGCAACAGCGATGGGCATGGAGACCTCAAAGGCTTAATTCAAAAACTAGATTATCTGCAGGACCTCGGGATTACCTGTCTCTGGCTTCTGCCCATCTACCCCTCGCCACTCAAGGACGACGGGTATGATATTTCAAATCATTACGGTGTTCACCCAAGTTATGGAACCCTGGATGATTTCAAGGAATTGCTCGACTCGGCCCATGAACGCGGTCTACGCGTCATCATGGATCTCGTCCTGAACCACACCTCAGACCAACATCCCTGGTTTCTGGCGGCGTGCGCCAATCCCAACTCAATTTTCAGAAACTATTATGTGTGGAGCGAATCGAGTCTGAAATATCGCGACGCGCGCATTATTTTCACAGACACAGAAGAATCCAACTGGGCCTGGGATGAATCTTCCAAACAATACTACTGGCATCGCTTCTTCTCTTCACAGCCTGATCTGAATTACGACAACCCCCTCGTTCAGGAAGAAATTCAAAAAGCCATCAGTTTCTGGTTCGATCTGGGCGTGGATGGATTCCGCGCGGATGCAGTTCCCTATCTAATCGAACGGGAGGGTACAAGCAGTGAGAATCTACCCGAAACCCATGCATTCCTGAAAAAAATACGGCGGTTCATCAATAAAAATTATCCGGGTCGAATTTTGTTGGCTGAAGCCAATCAATGGCCCGAAGATGTTTTACCCTATTTTGGCAAAGGGAATGACGAATTCCAAATGGGCTTTAATTTTCCCATCATGCCGCGCATCTTCATGTCCATTCGGAAGGCGGACCGTACCCAACTGGTATGGATCATGAGCCGTACTCCATTTCTGCGTGAGAAAAATCAATGGGTGATGTTCCTGCGCAACCATGATGAATTAACGCTCGAGATGGTCACGGAGGACGAGCGCCAGTGGATGTGGGAAAATTTCGCGCCCGAACCGCGTATGCGCTTAAATCTTGGCATTCGCCGCCGCCTTGCGCCCCTTCTTGATAATGATCGCAGGAAGATAGAACTAGCGCATTCAATGCTGTTCACGCTGCCCGGCTCGCCGATCATTTATTATGGAGATGAGATCGGCATGGGGGACAATATCTGGTTGCACGACCGCAACGGTGTCCGTACACCCATGCAATGGGACGCAGAATCAAATGCCGGTTTTTCCGAAGCACCGGCTCAATCCATTTATTCCCCGATCAATGACGATGATGTTTATGGGCCGGCGAAGGTGAATGTGGAGAGCCTGCAAAAGGACCCAGGCTCAATGTGGAACACGATTCGTCATATGATAGCAATCAGGAAACAACATCACGCCTTTGGATGGGGCGACTTTGAATGGATTGATTGCAACAACGATCAGATTGCGGCATATCGCAGAACCTACAACGGTGAAACCATCTTAGTCTTTCAAAATCTTGGCGATCAAACTCAAAATATATCCTACAAACCAAAAAGGTCGATGAAGATTCGCACCGACCTTCTGACAAAAATGGAATTCACATCCATTCATGGAAGAGTTGATATGCAATTGGAACCGTACCAATATCTCTGGTTGAAATGAGATACCTGGATGAAAAGTAACGATCATCTTTATGGCGGCATCGAAGGCGGCGGGACTAAATTTATCTGTGTCGTGGGTTCAGGTCCCAACGACATCCGTGCTGAATCCCGCTTTCAAACCACAACACCAGAAGAAACAATGGCTCGGGCAGTGGATTTCTTTAAACAACAGGAAAGCAGCCTCGGCAAACTAGGATCGATTGGATTTGCATGCTTCGGTCCGCTCGACCCAAACCCTGTCTCGCCCACCTATGGACACATCCTGCCGACGCCCAAGCCGCACTGGACGGGCGCAAATGTCATCGGCATGTTACGCTCCGCTTTTGATGACATCCCCCTCAGTTTTGACACCGATGTCAACGGCGCGGCATTGGGTGAATGGCGCTGGGGTGAGGGACAGGGACTGCATACCTTCATCTATCTGACCGTCGGCACGGGCATTGGCGGTGGCGCTTACGTGGAAGGAAAACTCCTGCATGGTTTGATTCATCCCGAAATGGGGCACATCGCAATACGTCACGACTTTAAGAAAGACCCCTTTGAGGGAGTCTGCCCGTTCCATGGCGATTGCTTTGAAGGACTCGCCTCCGGTGCCGCCATGGAAAAACGCTGGAGGCAACGCGGGGACACACTTCCAAACGATCATCCCGCCTGGGAACTTGAAGTGGAATATATTGCACAGGCGCTGGCAAGTTATTCATTCATGCTCTCGCCCCAAAGAATCATTATCGGTGGAGGTGTAGGTTCCTTGCCGCACCTCCTGCCGAGGATCCAGCAAGGAACAAAAGCATTGATCAATGGCTATATCCAGTCACCGGTCATCCTTAAGAATATTGAATCCTATATCGTCTCACCCGGGCTCGGAAACCGCTCGGGCATGTTGGGGGCCATTGCACTGGCAGAGCAGGCATTGCAGAAATCATGATCCAGGAACATTTCCTCGAACGCGAAGCGCGTAAATCCCTGTATCGGATTTTGCCACGTCTGGAACAGACTCTTAAAAATAATATAGTTAAGGACCCGCAGGGCTGGAGCCAATTCACATCGCGCCTGCATAAAAATTTCAAATTATTCTTCAGGTTATATTCCGAGGTCTATAAAGATCAGTATGATTTTTATTATCACCTTGAAGACCTGCTCACCAGCATCGCGCGATCATGGTTCAACCGTCCACTTGATTTACGCGAATTGGATAAATCCCGCGAAAAAAATCCGCTCTGGTTTCAATCGAATCAAATGCTCGGCGGAGTTTGCTATGTTGATCTTTTTGCAGACGACCTCGAAGGCGTGAAATCAAGAATTCCATATTTCAAGGAACTCGGTCTCACCTATCTTCATCTCATGCCGTTGTTCAAAACGCCCGAAGGCGAAAACGACGGCGGTTATGCTGTCAGCAGTTATCGCGAAGTCCATCCGCCGCTTGGGACCATGGAACAACTGGCATTACTTGCGCGTGAATTAAGAAACGCAAACATCAGCCTCGTTGTGGATCTGGTTTTTAACCACACATCGGATGAACACATCTGGGCGGAACGTGCCAAAACAGGTGATGAGGAACATCTGGATTTCTACCGTATCTTCCCCACCCGACAAATGCCCGATCGCTACGAACAGAATCTCAGGGAAATATTCCCCGAAGAACACGCGGGCGCATTCACTTTTTTCCCCGATCTATTCAAGGAAGGCGGCTGGGTATGGACTACCTTCCACAGTTATCAATGGGATTTGAACTATGCCAACCCCGCCGTCTTCAACCGCATGGCAGAAGAGATGCTCTTCCTTGCCAATCAGGGTGTGGAAGTGCTGCGTCTTGACGCAGTTGCCTTCATCTGGAAACAACTCGGCACAAGCTGCGAAAACCTTCCGCAGGCGCACGCATTGATCCAGGCCTTTAATGCTGTCGCCCGCATTGCAGCGCCATCATTATTGTTCAAATCAGAAGCCATCGTTCATCCCGATGATGTCGTGAAATATATTTCGCCCACAGAAAGCCAGCTTTCATACAATTCCCTGCTCATGGCATTGCTGTGGAATTCGCTTGCCACGCGCAAAATAAATCTACTATCACAGGCATTGGTAAAGCGCTTCAAAATTCACCCTGAAACAGCATGGGTCAACTATGTGCGCTCCCATGATGATATTGGCTGGGGTTTCTCAGATGAAGACGCCGCGTTACTTGGAGTGAATGGCAGGGACCACCGCCGCTTTCTTAACGAATTCTATCGGGGAAGATTCGACGGTAGTTTTGCACACGGCTTACCCTTTCAGGAGAATCCCATCACTGGTGATTGCCGCATCAGCGGGACATGTGCCTCGCTGGCAGGTTTGGAAAAAGCCCTGTACGAGGAAGGCCCAAACAAAGTGGAACTTGCCATCCGCCGCATCCTGTTAATCCATGGCATCATCTTAACCGCTGGCGGCATTCCCCTGATTTATCTCGGCGACGAAGTTGGAACGCTCAACGATTACACCTACCGTGATGATCCTGCTCATGAAAGAGACAGCCGCTGGGTGCATCGTCCTCGGACAGATTGGGAGAGGTATGCAAAACGAAATGACATTAACACGGTTGAAGGAAGGGTCTTTCACGGATTGAGAACGCTGATCGAATTGCGCAAACAGCACGAGGCATTCGCAGGAGGCAAACTGGAAATTATCCCCGCCGAAAACGAACATGTGCTCGGTTTCACCCGTATCCATGCAGACAGGTGTGCGGTTATTTTTGCAAATTTTTCTGAAACACCGCAAATCGTTTCAGCACGTGTCGTTGAGCAATACGTCGTTCAAGCCAAACATCTCCTGCATGGACGAAGTTCGACTTCCTCGCAAAAAGACCTAACCCTCGAACCACTTGATTTGGTCGTGTTTGGATAAAGGGAATGTCATCACGAGGGTGTTGTTATTCGCGAGGAACAGCTCAAACCCAGCCACCGTCAAAGCGGACATGGCTTGCTTGAAGACCAATCTGCATCCCGTGAAGCCTGCCTCTTTCCACTGTTCAGCCTGCTCCACCCGAAACCGATTCCCGATGCACTCGAAGTATTCCGCAGCGCCCATCACACCCGGAAGATGCGGTTGTGGATTAGTCTGATAATCATCTCCCGAGTGTCGGCAGCAAATATTCGTACGCGCTCAGCGCGGCTTTGGCTCCCTCGCCCACAGCGATCAGAACCTGCTCAGCGTAGCTATTGGTGACATCTCCAGCCGCAAACAGACCAGGCAGATTGGTGCGGCAGGCGCTATCAATCACGATGCGTCCCTGTTCGTCCAGCTCGACCAGACCTTCGACCATGCTTGTGTTTGGCTTGAGCGCTTTTTCCACGAACATGCCATCGGCGGAATATTCGCTGACCTTGCCTGATTTATCCTTCACGATCAATTTGCGGGCATATTCATCCCCCTGTACTTCGATGATCTCACATCCCATCAAAATCTTGACATTTTGAGCCTGCTGAAGTTTATGCCCAAACGGTGAATCCAATAATTTATCGCTGGCGCAAACCATGGTCACTTCTTTTGCCACGGTGGCGAGTTCTGCGGCAGAGCGCAATGCCAGGTCTGCATCACCGATCACCATCACAGACTTGTCAATAAAGAGCGGTGCATATGAAAGAGCAGAATAGCACAGGCCCTTCATCGTATACTCTTTTTCGCCAGGCACCTCCATGCGTACCTGACGAGCCCCGCTGGCGAGGATCACTGCCTGGGTTTCCAGATTTGCGCCGCCGGCCGTTTTGATGATGAAGTGATCGCCCTTCTTTTCAATTTTTTCCACGGTTCCGATCTTGCAGGCAAAATCCAGATATTCGAGTTCATTGCGGAACTTGTTGACGATCTCAAGTCCCCTGATCACCTGATAATCTTCGACCCAGGGCAGGGCAAGGCGGTAGTTGGTCTTGCCGCCAAGATCCTTGGATAGAACCGTTACATTCAGTCGTTTACGGATGGCATAGATGGCAGCCGTCAAACCCGCCGGCCCCCCTCCGATGATGATCAAATCGTACATAACAACCTCCTTGCCACTTTGTGGCGCTTCCAATATTAATAAGCGGCCTTGATCGTTTCCAAATCAACTTCAGGAGTATCGCCATCATCCGGCGGCTCGGCGATGAAACCCTCCTTCATCATACACTGGGTCATATCGCGGGAGCGTTTGATAATCTGACTGGCGCGTTTGAACTCCTGCTCATAGGTAGTCTCGATACGCGCCAACCCCTGCTCGATGGCTTTCATGGCGACGGAGGCGGCTTCCTTCGGGAAGACCTCCCAATCGTCCATGTTGGGCAGGATGAAATCCGGCGCGAGGCGGTCGCCGACATGATTCGCCATGGCTTGTGCCGCGGCAAAACACATCTCATCGGTAATCGTTCGGGCGCGGACATCCAGTGTGCCGCGGAAGATGCCTGGGAATCCCAGCGAGTTATTGACCTGATTCGGGAAGTCTGACCGACCCGTTGCGACGATGGCTGCGCCCGCCTCTTTCGCGACCCAGGGCCAGATCTCCGGAATCGGGTTGGCACAAGCGAAGACAATTGAATCCTTTGCCATCATTTTGATCCATTCCGGGAGAAGCACATCGGGTCCCGGCTTGGACAGCGCGATAACCACATCCGCGCCTTTCATTGCATCGGGGATGTTGCCTTCGCGTCCTTCGGCATTGGTGATATTGCATAGTTTCCACTTGTCTTTATATTCGGCCTTGCGCATCTCGAGGTCCTTGCGATCCTTTCCAAGGATGCCTTTGCTGTCCACCATGTAGCATTTCGCCGGGTCGGCACCCCAGGCAAAGATCAGGCGGGAGATGGCGACATTGGACGCGCCACTGCCAACGAAGGCAATGCTGACATCCTCCATCTTCTTGCCGACGACCTTCAAGGCATTGATGAGTCCCGCAAGGGTGACCGTGGCTGTGCCTTGCTGGTCATCGTGCCAGATGGGGATTTCCGCTTTCTCGCGCAGAGTATCAAGAATGTAAAAACATTTCGGCTGGGAAATATCCTCCAGGTTGACCCCGCCAAACCCGGGCTGGAGCATCAGCACGGTATTGATGATGGCATCCGGATCCTTGGTGTCGAGCATCAGCGGGATGCCATCCACGCCGCCCAAATATTTATACAACAGCGCCTTGCCCTCCATCACCGGCAGCCCGGCTTTCGGGCCGATATCGCCAAGTCCAAGCACGCGCGTCCCATCGCTGACCACGGCAACCGTGTTCCATTTATTTGTGTATTCGTACACCAGTTCAGGGTCTGCCTGGATCGCCCTGCATGGCGCCGCAACGCCGGGGGTGTACCAAATGGCAAAATCTTCGAAACTATGAACGGTGCATTTGAGCGTGGTTTCGATCTTCCCCCGATAGAACGGATGCAGTCTCATTGCATCGGCCGAAGGCTTTTTTGCTTTTGCAAGCAGCTCTTCAGTATTCATAACTTCCTCCTTCTTTATTTTACGATTTACGCACCGTCCCGCAGGTTTCTCTGTCGCAGACTCGTTTTCAACGAAAACCTGCGGGACGTTTTACATAAACTGATTATTTATTCTCCTGCTTTTCGAATTGATTCTTCACGAAGGGTAATCATCACCGCATGCAGGTCGAGTCCGCGCTTGCATGCGCTGCGGGAAGCCTCTAAAACAGAATCAGACCAGAGGGTCCGGCAATTAAGCGCCTCCTCATCATTCAGCAAAACAAGCTGAACCAGACTCGATAATGGAATATCGATTTCTTCGTCACGAGCATCGATGTCACAATCATTGCAGGCATGACAAACATGAACATCCTGCCCGGTGGCATTTCTAATAACACTGCGCAACGACATGACTAGAACTCATCTTTGGCTCAGAGTGCCCTGCTCATGAAAATGACATCTTGCCGCAGGTACACGCATACCTGATTTTTAGGCAGGCACTTTCTCAAGTTCGGGTTCCGATTTTTGGAATCCCTTTGGCAAGAGATTCGCTTCGGTGACGATACGCGGCACGATATCCTCCCAACCGACTGCCATGATGTGCAGGCCGTGAACGCCCTGGCCGTTGAACCTCTTGATTTTCTCGATCAACTCGAACGCAATCATCAGGCCCTCTTCCTGCGCCTTGCCGGTTTTTTCGGCATGTTCCATACGCATCATGAGTCTTAATGGGATGGATACGCCTGGCACTTCATCGTTCATGTATTTCGCCATCTTGAAGGTCTTGAGAGGTGTGATGCCGATCAAGATGTAAACCTTGTCGAGAATATTGCGTCTGGCAAGTTCGTTCAACCAGATCTCCATGTGTTCTACATCATAGACCAGGTTGGTTTGGAAGAACTGTGCGCCTGCGTTGATCTTCTTATGCTCGCGCAAAGCCTGGAATTTCGGCTCAGATGCAAAGGGGGAAGCGGCAGCGCCGAGGAAGTATTGCGGCGGCGTCTTGATCTCGCGTCCATCCATATATTTTCCTTCGTCGCGCATGCGGCGCAAAATCCACAACATTTGAAGCGAGTCAATATCAATCACGTCCATGCGACCGCGCGGCTGGGGCGCCATCTTCATCGAGTCGCCTGAGATGCAGAGCATGTTGCGGATGCCCAAATCAGCTGCACCCATCACTTCGGATTGCAGCCCGACGCGTGTGCGGTCGCGCGCCGCGATCTGCATGACGGGTTCTGCACCTTTTTCAAGCGCCATTTTCGAACAAGCCCATGAAGCGGTGCGCGGCGTGGCCGACGGATTATCTGTGAAATTGATCGCCGCGACATAGGGTTTAATGTTCTCGATATGCCTGTACATCTTATCGGTCTTGCACGAAATAGGCGGCGCGACTTCGGCCGTTATGACGAATTCACCCGCTTTCAACCTGCGTTCCAACTCGGAAACGGGCTCGGTATATTTCGGTGGGTGATATTGATTATCCCCCTGCCACCAACCGGGTTCGCGGATGGGTTCAAAAATGTTATCCCATGTTTTGTAGCGGGCTTCAGCAGGTTTTAACAACAAACCGTTCAAGACCCTGCCCACGCCCATCTCTTTAACGCGTCCGAACACATCGCCCCAGGTTTCCGTGCCGACCTTATCCCAATCAAGCGGCGGGAGGACTTCAAGTAATTTTTCCTCGCGCCCCATATTGAATGAACGCTCATAAATTTTGTACCAGATGCATGGACGCGTTTCATCCACATAGCAATGTTCTTTCGTGGAACCCCCGCATGGGCCATTCCGCTCTCCTTTGGGACATTCCATCGGGCAGATGAAAGCAGTCTCCTGAAGCAGGCAGTTGCCGCACATGCGGCATCCAAACAGGGGTCCTTTGATGACTTTTTCAATGGTTGCGAGAGCCCGGCGGTTAAACGGTTCACGTTTGAAGGGCAGGTAGGGTGGTTGCCAGCGGCGACCAGGTGTAAATACGGGCATGATGCGCCTCCTTGTTTCTCAGACCTGACGTGTCTCATCCGCGCCGTTTTCTTCATGATTCGTGCGTGGACAAAGACCATGATTAATCGTTTCCTCGCGGAGACGGTCAGGTCTTTTAAGTTAATTTAACAAATATGAATCAGCGTAGATCACCTTGTTCAACAGGATCTGCGTTGTCTTCCAGATCGCGGCTTGTTCTGGGTCGGACATATCGAAGTCATCCAACTGCGGTTCTTCGCCAGCTGCGACACGTTCTGCAATCTTATTGTAGACAAGGGCCAGCGGATTGCCAGTGTCTTTTGTCTCGATCCAGCGGATGACATCGTTCTGTTTTTCATCGAACGGGTTGGCGATCATCATTTGCAAGCCAACGCCCATCAGCATGGCGAGATAGACGCGATTGATGAGCGGCCGGTTGTCATTGGGGACCGCGTTCGAAACATTCGAAAGCCCGACTGAAATATGGGGCGCGGGATCCCACGCGAATTGTAGGGTGCGGACTGCTTCGATGAGATGCGGGCAGTATTGCTGGCAGCCCGAAACGGTCAGCACGAGCGGGTCAATGATCAGATTCTCCATTGGGAAGTCGATCTCCATCATGCGCGGGATCAGCTGCTCAACGGCAATGGTCACGCGGGCATCCGCTTCCACAGGGATGCCTTCAGTCCTCATCGTGAGCGCAAGCACCTTCGCGTTGTACTTCTTTGCGAGCAAGGGTATTTTTTCCAACCGTTCTGGTTCCGCCGATGTTGAGTTCAATATCGGTTGTGCCTTTGTAATTTTCTGCAGGGCGGCTTCCATGCCATCCACGTTGGTTGTGTCAATCGAAAGCGGAACATCAACGACTGTTTCAACCGTTTCGACCATCCATGGAAACACCTCAGCCCAGTCCTTCTTGCGCGGGCCGAGGTTGATGTCGATTGCTTTGGCGCCCGCCTCCACCTGCTTGACGGCCAGGTCCATGAAAAACTCCCGATCCCTTGCGGCCAGCGCCTCTTTCACTTTTTCAGAGATGATGTGAATATTCTCTCCAATGATGTACATGCTGCCTCCATTTTTCTATTGTTGTTGCGAGGAGCGCTTTTCGCGACAAAACAATCTCCCGTTTACCGATTACATGAGATTGCTTCTCTCGCAATGAAATAAATGCTCATGTTTTACTTAACGCCGCTTCCACAGACGGAAACTTGCTCATATCCGTGTGCGGCAGAAATAGCGCAGACGTAAATGCTTCGTAGAAGGAATTGTCCGCCGAAAGTTCGATGTAAGTCATGCGTTTTGCGATCTCAGCGATCTGTTCACGCTTGCGCCAGTCGAGCAATGCATAATATGCACCGCGCACCGAGGTGTTGCCCAGAAAGTCGAATTGCTCCCACGGCATATCGGGCAGCAATCCGATCTGCACAGCCTTCTCCACATTGATGTATTTCCCGAATGAACCGCCGACCAATACTTTTGAAACGCTTTCCAATGGAATGCCCACTGTTTCGGCCAGCACTGTGAAGCCTGCATAGATGGCGGCCTTGGCGCGCAATAAGTTATCGACATCGACTCTGGAAATGACGATATCTTCGCCCGATTCGGATTCCGCCCCCCACGCAACGACATACTCTCCACCGTGCGCCCCCTCCCTGACCCGCGAGCTGTTTGCCATTAAGTTAACATATCCAGCCTTATCCAGGATGCCCGTCAAGAACGCCTCCGAGAGCAGGGAGATCAATCCGCTTCCGCAGATGCCTTTGGGTTTGCCTCCGCCTATAACGCGGTAGGTTGGCTCCAAGGTTTCGCTGTTGATCCATATTTCTTCGATGGCTCCCTGGGTTGCGCGCATCCCATCGACGACGCCCGCGCCTTCAAATGCCGGGCCTGCTGAGCACGCGCAAGCGACCAGCCAATCGCGGTTGCCAAGCACGGTCTCGCCGTTTGTGCCTACATCAAGGAACAGGGTGATTTCTTCGGCAACATCCACGCCCGATGACAACACACCGGCTGTGATATCCGCTCCCACATAACTTGCAACCCCAGGCAGACAGTCCGCGCTGGCTTCGGGGTGTATGTTCAAGCCAACCTCGCGCGCCGTCATCACAGGCGGGTGATTCACAGCAGTAATAAACGGCGAAAGGCGAATGCTTTCTGCAGGGATGCCCAATAGCAGGTGCATCATCGTGCTATTGCCCGCGATTGTCGCCTTGACCACATCCTCCGGTTTTGCCTTCACACGTTTGCAGGCGGTTTCAAGCAGAGTATTGATCGTATCCAACACCCGATGACGGAGGTCCTGACCGTCGCCATTCTTGCTGGCATAGATGATCCTTGAAATGACATCTTCACCGCGCGCAATCTGCCCGTTGTATTCCGCGACTTGCGCCTTCACTTGTCCGCTGACCAGATCAACGAGCCACAATGTCACTGTTGTGGTGCCGATGTCGATTGCGGTTCCCCAGAGCGGCGAGTTTTCGTCTACAAGATTGGGCTGCAAGTCAATGAGTCGAATGGCTTGATTGGTCTTGTCGCTCTTGATGACGTTGGCAATATCCACCACGGCGGTGACGTTCCAATCGCCTTCCCGAAGCGCATTTCCCATCCTTTGCAAGAGACCTAACGAACAGATAATATTTTCATAGCCGTGCTGCAGGCGTAATGCTGTCTGCAAACGCGACCAATCGTCCATTTGATCGTCCATGCTGGGAGGGGTAAGCCCCACATGAATTCGATGAACCGTCTGGTCGGATAAATATTCATACCCTTCAGGGACTGTGACTTCGGCCACGACGCGGTCAGTGGTAAGCCGCCGTTCGATCTTCTCCTGGGGCGGGATATAGATCGCAACATTACCCTCGACGACGGATTGACAGGCGAGAGCGTAGCCTTGAGCAATGTCTGCGTCCGAAAGTCGCAATGTGCTCCTGCGTCGAACATTACCCTCCGTTACCTGCACCGCACAACGGCCGCAGCGTCCCTGCCCGCCGCATGGCTGACCGAGGTCAATGCCCGCGAGGTGCGCGGCATCGGCCAGCAGAGTGTTGGTTGGGACTTGCACAACGACAGGTGTTGGCTTGTCAGGTAGCGTAAAGGAAATGTTATGTTGCATACAATTTCACCCGTCATTGCGAGGCAGGAGTTCTTCCCGACGAAGCAATCTCCATCATTCCATGGGAGATTGCTTCGCTTCGCTCGCAATGACGATTAATTCAATACCTGTTTCATAAATGCGGGCAGATCCACCGCCTCGCGCGGGCCGACGCGAATATCCCAGCCCGCGAGTTCCTCTTCGAGTTCGCCGGAAAGTACCGCGACATGACCGGGCAACACAATCTGCTTCTTACTCACCTTGCTCGCGACATCAAATTCTTTGACCGCTTTTGCGATCCGTTCCGCATCGAATTTGCCTGCCGCCCATGCTGTGAGCACGGACATACCTTCCGCGTCCGTGACGACCAGCCAGGCGGGCAAACCTGAGCCTTCAACTTCGTTGGCAACAGAGAAATAGGTGATGCTAAAGTTTGTTGTGACCAGGACCGGACTGTCGGGCTTCGGTGAATTGATCTCGTAAATGCCGGGTTGAACCTGGATCGGTTTCTGTGGATCCGTGTAGATATTCTCGCGCAAGACGAGCAATGGATAGATCATCTCGGGCACGAAGGTATCTAGCACTACAAAGCCCGCATATTTTGCAATCGCTTGCGCGGCATAGACGGCCTCTTTATCCACGCCGTTTTGTGCGGCGAAGAAAATGGTGGGATAACCCAACGGTTTGAAATTAGATTTAAGCGCGAGCCGTCGTGCCTGTGTGGAACGTGTCAGCCATTCGCCCAGATTTTTTCCGCCGAGGTCAAGCACCAGGTCTTCCAGACCTTTGGCCTGGGCTTTTTGAGTCAATTCAGCAAGTTCATCGAGGGAATCTGCTTTGACCACCAAGATAGCCTTGTGCTTCTTTGCAATATCCGCCAGGGATTCGTAGTTGGATAAATCCGCGGCGTAGACCAAGGTCCCTTCACCTGGGAGCAGGCTGAGGCTTGAATCAAGAAGCGCCGCGTCGTTCCCGATCAACATAAGCGGACGTTTCGTCACCTCCCGAACCGCTTTTACGGCGGCCGGCAGATCTCCATCCGCTTCGATCGCAAAACCATCGAGGGTAAAATCCATGCCGACATAGTTAACGGTATAAGCATCCGCCATGGCGACTTTCTTCGCGATCTCAGGGTCACTGGCTTTGACGCGCAGGAAGAGACCGGGTTTATTGTAAAAAGTTTTTTCGTGACGGAACATTACAACTTCGTTGCCAACTTTGAACTCGGTGCCATTGACCCTGAGCGTGATAAGACGGATGGGCGGCGCGGCAGATTCAGCCAGTTGTTTCTTTGATTCATCGGTAACATAAGGGCAGGCCGAGAGTTCAACTTGTTTGGCGGCGAGTTTCATCGCGAACGCGAGACAGGTGGGAAAGCCGCATTCCTTGCAATTTGTTTGAGGGAGGAGTTTATAAATTTGGATTCCTGAGAGTGCCATGTAAGCCTCCGATATTCCTTATGCCATCACCAACTCGTTGATCGCATCCTTCACTCGTCTTACCGATTCGGGATGCCTCAACACAACAATATCTGCGCCTGATTCGACAAGTGACATCGCGGTAAGGGTTTCCCAGTTAATGGCGCGGTTCTTCCAATCGCCCCAGGCTTCGGGCACACCTTCGCCAACCTTGGCTTCCTTTGTCTTCCATGCTTCGAAGCCGGGCGTGACGATCATCGGAAGTTGGGTCATCACGTCGCCCTGCAATGCGGCGAGTCGCAGGCGCTCCATCACTGAGTAGCCATACTCGATGCCATAGCCAAGCGCGCCGGTGGTCGGGTCCATCAGGATGCGGTCTTTGGGCATGCCCATGTCGCTGATGAGAATATTCAACTGCTTCGACAGGTTCACATCCATCGGGGCGCGGGCTTGCACGAGATGTCCGTTCGCCATGGCAGTCGCAACAATGGTGCGATAATTCTTGTCCTCACAGATGCCGAGCACAAGTTTTTCGCCCTTGGCCGCTTCGGAGACAGGCACCAGCAGTTCATTATCCTTTTCCGCCTGACCGGGACCCCAGACGATCAGAGGCAAACCCATTGAGCCCAATACGGATTTGACGATCTTTACCGCCTCTTCGGGATTATCTTCAACGGTCAGCGCGAGCACGATCAGGTCTGCTCCTGCTTCTTCGGCTTTCTTCGCCCATTGGGCAGGATCGTTCATCGCTTCGCCCCACACCTCGGCCAGCAACGGCGACCAGTCCTGCGGCTTCCGCGATTTGATCTCGATTGCAAGGACGGGCTTGTTTGGCATTGGCGCTTCGAAGTGCAGATACGGCATGGTCGTCTGCCCGCCGATGGTCACGGACCCGGCGCGCGTACCGCCCTCCGCGCTCGTCCCACCGATGGTGATGGTCTTGATGCTGCCAGGCCATTTATCTTTTGGTATTTCAATTGGCATGCGAGCCTCCTATGTTCGTGAATCGGGCTTCGGGAGTCGTTTGTCGGATACACAAATTTCCGACTTCCATCATCCGATTCCCGATTTTTTTCTTGCTGCATCTCTTCTTTCAATGAACTGCTCAATGGGTGATTTACGCTCTGCTGCGAGACCGAGATCCTTCAAGTCCTTTTCGTCTTTCGCTGCCATATGACGCAGGATATGGCGGTAGGAAATAAATGCCGCAGGATAGATGATCCCTGCGGAATTATGCAACATATAGGCGATGCGGATGCCCTTATCCTTCATCATCTGTGCGGCAACGGCGAGCGGAATATCGGCTCCCAATTCTGGCACACCTTCGCTCATAATGTCTTCGGCTTTAAGTAATTCCGGGTTGTCTCTGCCGTATGCGGAAATCAATTCCTGCTCACCCACCACTCCAATGCCGTGACCCTCCGCATCGAGAACGCACATCGCTTCAACATGATGCACCAGCAGGAAGCGCGCAATATCCGCAATGGGCGAGTCCCATTTGCAGGTCGGCACGCCGACGGTCATCAGGTCACGGACAAGTTTTTGTTCACTCATGTTTGTAATCGGAGTGGGACATCCACAGATGGGATATCCCACAATGTTCCATGCCGGTTATTCCTATTCATCTCCTATTTGGTTGCTCAGATAATTCTCCAACCCCATCTGTTCGATTTGAGCGCGTTGTTTCTTTGCCCAGTCGTGATGTCCCTCCTCCATCTTGAGGATGGTTGTGAGCAGGTCGGCAGTGGACTCGTCGCTGACCTCACCCGCCAGTTGGATGCCTGCGTTGTAGGCGCGTACCGCACCCAGTTCGGCTTCCTGGTCATTGGTAAGCATTTCCAACACGTCCTTGCCGATCTTCATTTCGTGAAGCTTGGAGACCACCGGCATGTCCTCCAAAAAGAGGATGCGCTGGATAAGCCACTCGGCATGATGCATTTCGTCGATGGCCTGTTTCTCGATAGCCTTGTGAAGTTTCTCGTAACCCCAGTTGTCACACATCTCTGAGTGCACCATATACTGGCTGATGGCAGTTAATTCATCCGCCAGGAGTTCGTTCAAAACCTTGATCAGTTTTTCGTTACCTTTCATTTTTACTCCTTCGTTTATGTTGTCTAACAATTAGAACATCGGCTCCATCGCCATGGCGGGATGATTGTGCGCCTCCAGCCATGCCAGCAATTCGTCCACCGAAGATATATTCCTTTCATCGGCAATCTTATCGAGCAAGTCGGGGTCGCCTTCGCGTTCGCAAACGGCTTTGAATTCATCGGACATGGTCTGCTTCAACACGGACGACATCCACACCACGCGTTTGAAACCGCCATCGGCGGAGATAAACTTGGGGCTGATGAGATAAAACTTGCCCACACCCATCACACCAGGCGTTTGCATACCGCCGCCTGCAATGCCGGCCAGCGTGGAAAAGGTCATGCCTGCAGGCGTCATGGAGGTGTCTTCGCGCGAAACGACCATCACACCATTGGCTTCGGGGATCAGCATTACGATGCACTCAAAACAACCGCAAGCCGTCATCGGGTTTTCCATGATCGAATACATCGAGACTTCCTGCACCACCCCATGCGACCCGATCTTGGCGTAATCGTTCGTGCCTTCCCAGTAACCCTTCCTGTCGTCAATTTGTTTACCCAGTTTGATGGGTTGGTTGGGACCCGTGGGATTGATGCTGAACGAAGCCTTGCAGTCCAGCCAGTTGTACGCGCCGCATAGACCGAGCCGTTCGGGTGAGACCACGCAAACATGATTCGGCGCAAATGACTGGCATAATGTGCAGGAGTAGAACTCATCCACTTTGTTGTCTGTCAGATCGGCAAGACGTTTATTACGGAAATCGTACGAGACGCGGGCCTTCTCCAGCCATTCGGCATGCAGCGCGGGTTCGGTCACAATGGCAACCTGGACTTTATCGACGATTGCGCCGAAGTCTTCATGGAATCTTGCATGCAGGATCTTGCCAAATGATTCAAGACTGAAACCCTTATCTGCCGCGGCATTCGAAATGCGAATCCACGCGATATCGCGTTGACCGACGTGCTGGATGCCGCTTGCGCCGTTGACAAAGTAATGAACTTGTCGTTCAAGCACAGGCTCAAAGTCCTGCTGCATTTGTCGTCCTGCAACCTTGATGATGATGCCCATATCTGTGGAACCTTGCGCAGGGACATTCGAGAAGTCTGGCCCGATCACTTCGATCTTTCCGTCAGTGACTTCGTCTAATTTCGCCATGTACAAATACTCGAAGGCGCGGCTGTGCTTGCCACCGAACTCAACTCTCAAATCTGCCTTGCGCACGACTTCACCTTCGAAGGCGGAACCGTACGGTACAGGCACATCGACATTCGAGACTTTTACTTTGACGCCGCGCACCTCGATGCATTTTTGAACAAGCTGTTCCGCTTTTTCGAGATCGTCCCTGCCCTCGATAGCATCAAACGGCATGGAGACGACGTGTTCATAGGTTGTCACGCCTGTGGGCAAAATTTCGGGAATGACCGTATCCGCAATCACAGGGAACCCGAAGTTGATCGCACCCGCCGCGGCTGCGTATTTCAAATCGTCCACTTCGCCGAGAGCTAACACAAACGCGAAGACGCGCTCTTTGTTGTAGAGCAAGATCTCACGCGACATGCCGGGCTTGAGACCGCCAAATGTCAGGGCGGAACGGGTTGCAAAACCGAGCGCGTAGATTGCGGAGATGGTGTCTGTGCCAAACGGAACAGTGTAAGTGTCATAACCCAGCTCAACACCCTCCTCCTGCAATTGATGGATGATGCTTCTTCCATTCACATTGCCAGAGAGAAAGGTGAGAATATTTCTGCGCTGCAGTTCACGCACGATCTTGACCGCGACAGCATTGGATTTTGCACAACCAACAATTGCGGCAAAACCCGGCATACGACCGTCCACCAGTTGAATACCCCACGAGCGCAGTTGAATGTCGTCAATCGGGCCGTTGAGATGTCCATCGTTTGTCGCTTCTTTTCCATTATCTGGACTCGTGAATGAAGTGCCGCCCGCGAGATTAAACCCCGGCATGGGTTCAGGTTGAAGCCCATAAGCGAAGCGTACCGCTTCAATCGTCTCCGCCGCGAGAAGCGTGGCCATACCTGAGTCAAGCGTCTCGCCCAGATAGGGAGTCCAATGCCTGCCCGCGGGGATGGGATGTAAAAGTCCGCGCGTGTAATCCATGACAGATTTCAAGTCACCAATTTTTTCGATGGTCTTGCCCGTCATCCCCAAAATGGTGGGAAGGTAATACGCGGTGTTAGGAAATGAGACGGGTGTATCTGCGCCTTTTTCGACCAGCGCTCTGTTGAGCATGATTTCGGCTTCGGTTACCAGCGCGTTCGCGCCGCGAATTGCTCTGGTTGCGATATATCGTGACATAGTTTCCTCCAACGGAACACGCAATACGAATCACGTGGCGAGTGTTCCGTGTTCCGTTTAGTCTGCGATGACTCCGTAAATAGCTTCGCGCCTTTGCTCCAGCGGTAACGCTTCGAGCGCATTCATCTTTGCATCGCCTGATTTTCCGAACTTGTTCGGATCATATTCGGGCAAGCCAAGCGCGGCGCGCTTCTTATCAATATGCTCCAGCGTCTTGCGAATCATCTCTGCGGGGTCAGGGATGAATTCCATCTTGCCGCCGTAGAGTTTTTCCCAGCCTTCGCTGATGTAGTGCGCCACAATGTCGCTGTCGTTTACGCGCCCAGGCATACCGCCCACGGGTGATGTGCCGCCGAAGATCACGTACGCGCCGGATGCCACACAGTACGTGCCGATGGAAAGCGCTTTCTCGCTCATCCATTCGGGGGCAAGTCCAACGGCGGGGATTTGGTCAATATCATCGCCGAGTCCACCGTCTTCCACCATCTGCGTCAGCACCGTCAGGATGCGGGAATTATCCACACACGAACCCATGTGCAGGACAGGTGGGATGCCGACCGTTTCGCAGATTTCGCGCAAGCCGTTTCCGACTTCGCTCAAGCCTGCTTCTCCTAAAAGGAGTCCCTGCTTCGCTGCGGCAATCGCGCCACAACCCGTCTCGACGATCAGCACATCCTGTTTGAGCAATTCCCTGGCGACATGCGTGTGCAGATAATCGTGCTGTCCGCGCGGGTTGTTACACCCGACGATGGCCGCCACACCACGGATGCGTCCCGACATGATGGCATCATTCAATGGACGGAACGAGGCGCGATACGATCCGCCCAGCATATAGTTGATGTATTCGTGTGAGAAGCCTGGAATCAAATCTTCACGTATATCGGGGATCTGAACTTTGCCGCGATTCTTATAGTTGTCAATCGCGCTTTTCAGGATGTCCTTCGCAATGGTCATTGCATGATGTTCATCAAATTCGATGTGGGTTGCGCCCTTGATCTTAACTTTAGGCGAAGTGGTGATGATCTTGGTGTGGAAATTTTCCGCCAATCCCACCAAAGCCTGCATGATGCATTGCACGTCTACGACCATGGCTTCGACTGCGCCCGTTAGAATGGCAAGTTCCTGCTGGAGAAAGTTGCCCGCGGCGGGGATGCCCTGGCGCATGAGAATTTCGTTGGCTGTACAGCAGATCCCCGAAAGGCTGACACCCTTCGCGCCCGCCGCCTTTGCGTACTCGATGATGTCAGGCATTTGCGATGCGGCGACGATCATTTCGCTCAGTGTCGGCTCGTGTCCATGCACCACTACGTTGACGTAATCCGCTTTCAACACGCCCAAGTTGGCTTGTCCCAAAATTGGGGCGGGTGTGCCGAAGAGAATGTCGGAAACGTCGGTGGCAAGCAGGCTTCCACCCCAGCCGTCGCCAATCGCCGTGCGCACGGCGTGCTGTAGGAGATGCACGGGATCCTGGTCATCGCCGATATGTGTGCGGTGCAGGCATTCAACAATTTCACGGTCAATGCCGCGTGGAACCACGCCTTTTTCCTCCCACAGTTTTTGCCGCTTGGCAGGGGCGCGTTTGGTGAGAACAACCTGCCCCTCCTGCTGGCCGAATTGGGAGAGGTATAAATCCGCCAAGTCATTGGCGATTTCTTCAGGGGAACGTCCCTCAATGGGGATGTCATAGATCGCGGCGACGGTGCGTAACTTTGCCACATCGCGGATGTAATATCCCTCTGTATTTCCGTTGGCGGCGGCTTTGAGCGTCATCGCCATGCCGCGTCCATGGTCGGAGTGGGCAGCCGCACCTGCCGCAATTGCTCGGGTCAGATTGCGTGCTTGAATAGTGTCCAGGGTTGCGCCGCAGATACCTACATCACCATTCTTGGTCAGGCGGCAGGGACCCATCCCACAGTTCTTACAGCACATCCCTACCTCGCCGATATTACAAGCGGACATATTGTCTGCGCGGGTAAAGGCTGTCCCGATGCCAAGTTCCTCGGCACGAATCAGCATTTGCTGCGCGGCTGGGTCAGTCGAATACTGGTTAATATCACGTTTCTTTGCCATGTCTCACCTCTATTCGTCTATCATTTTGACAGGACCCAAGCCGGGGCAGGACCAGAGCGGACGCGCATTTTCATGATCCACGCGCTGGGCAAATGTAATTGTCGTCTTGATCGTCTCGTATATGGCGGTATGTCGGAAGACCGCATCGTTGCCGACCTTCTCGACAGCAATACCCGTCTCGGTCAGCATTGGCGACTCGCCAAGATAGCCAGCTTCTTCAAGACAAGCAGTAACTTGTTCAGCCTTGATTTTCGCTGGGTCGTATTTAACTTCGATAATCTGAAAGGCGCTGCTTGCGTAGACCTCGCTGACCCCTGTCAATTCCAGCAAAATTCGCCGCACCTCTGTGACGTGATGATCGCCATAGAGCACCGGCACTTCAAAGGTTTTAGTCTCCATAAGACACCTCCTTATCGTTGGATAACGACTCTGATCGAAGACACAGCTAAAGCGATAGACTCTTCCTACCTGTTATTCTAGCATTTTGACGATGGCAACCTCTTGTGCATATTGTCACAGGAAAGTTGGATAAATGTTATTACTGTCATCCAATTTGAGGATAAATTGCCGATTTAGTTTGAGGTGATACGTTGTATGATGAAGATATGAAACTTGCCATCACTGGAAAAGGCGGTGTGGGGAAGACTACACTGACCGCGCTTCTCGCACAGACGTATGCGGATCAAAACCGCGATGTGTTAGCTGTGGACGCAGACCCAAGCCCCTGCCTCGCCGGAGCCTTGGGTTTCCCAACTGAATTGCGCGCAGGACTTCATCCCATTGCAGAGATGGACGAGTTAATAGAGGAACGCACCGGCGCAAAGCCCGGCACAGTGGGCGGCTTCTTCACCCTCAACCCGCGCGTGGATGACATCCCCGAACGATTCAGCGTTCTCCATCGCGGCGTGCGTTTACTGGAAATGGGGTCGGTGGATTTGGGCGGTTCAGGTTGTATTTGTCCCGAGGCCGCGATGCTCAAGACTCTCTTCACTCATTTGCTCTTCCGAAAAGATGACATCTTATTGCTGGATATGTACGCAGGCGTCGAACATTTGGGCCGCGCAACCGTGGATTTTGTCGATGCCATGTTGGTCGTCGTCGAGCCCACGCGCCGCAGTTTCGGCACGGCCGCCCAGATCAAGAAGTTGGCAAATGATATTGGTTTAATGCGCTTGTATCTTGTGGGAAATAAAGTTCGGAATGAAGAAGAAGCCAAGTTCCTTGAAGCCGAATCTCCCGATATTCCCTTGCTCGGCTATTTACCCGCTGATTTGAAGGTGCAGGAGGCGGACAGACTTGGGATTCCTGTTTATGACCATGTTGAAAGTCTTAAGTTCTCGATTGAACAAATCATCAAGATGATTAATAAGTTAACAGATGATGAGGTAATGGAGTGACCACCACAATCGCCTCGCAGCCAAAGACGAATCTGGTAAACATAAAAGCGGGTAAAATAACGGCACGAGGTGTACCATGGCTGAATTAGTATCTCAAATGACAAAAGAAGATCTCCGCGAAATTATCAGCGATGTGCTGGATGAGAAGTTAATGGAGTTGTTTGGTGATCCCGATGAGGGCCTGATTCTGCGCGACGAGGTTCGTGAATTCCTGCTCCGCCAGCGAGAGGTCATCGCGCGCGGAGAGTTTGGCAAACCTCTTGAGGATGTTGCCAAAGAACTCGGAATTGATTGATGTACCGCTTGCAAATTCAGGATAGAGCGATACACGATTTAGAAGGCTTTGACAAAACGATTGCCCGGCGTATCAACTTTCGTTTGAATTGGCTGGCGGAAAATATTAGCTCTGTCAAGCGCGAGTCTCTGGCAGGCGAATTTTCCGACTATTATAAATTCCGCGTGGGTCATTACCGAATTCTATATCAGGTGTTTGACGATAAGCAGATCATTGTCATTCACCGCATTGGCCATCGCCGCGATACATATCGAGGTCGAAAATGACCACTACAATCGCGCTCGCGGGCAAGGGCGGCGTTGGCAAGACCACTGTCGCGGGTATGATCATCAAATATCTTGCCCAGAATCAAACGGGCAGCATTCTCGCAATTGACGCCGATCCTTCCTCGAACCTGAACATGGTCCTGGGACTCGATCTCGAATGGACAGTCGGTGACATCCGCGAAGATATGCTGGAGCAGGTCAAGTCGTCGTTGGCACAAGGCGGCGCGGCAATGGGGGCTTTACCGGGCGGGGTGAACAAACACGATTATCTCGATTATCAAATCCGTTCGTCGCTGGCAGAAGGAGCGCGTTTTGATCTGATCGCAATGGGACGCGGAGAGGGACAGGGATGCTATTGCGCGGTCAACCATACCCTGCGCGAAGTGATTGATGGCATGAGCAGGCATTATACATATATAATAATAGATAATGAAGCGGGTATGGAACATCTCTCACGCCGTACGACGCGCGATGTCCAGCACCTGCTCATCGTCAGTGACCCGACCCAGCGCGGCCTGGTCGCAGCAGGACGCATCGCCGAAATGGGCAGGGAACTCGATATCAACATCGAGAATGCATATCTCATCATCAATCGCCTGCGCGGCGGGATGTCCCCCGAACTGAAAACCTTCACTGACAAAATGAATGTGCCCTTACTTGGCACCATCCCCGCGGATGATGACCTGGCTGAATTTGAGTTCTCCGGCAAACCGCTGGTGGATTTGGGAGAAGATTCGCCTGTGTATCAAGCCGTTGAGAAGATGCTGGTGCAGATACTTAATTAAATCATTTCTTTTTCGAATCTCATTCAGATGAACATGTGAAGCAGACAAGAAAAAATTTTGATGTATATATTCATTAATTCTAAACCGGTGAAAAAAGAAGAGCAAGCAGATCATTAACCTCACTTTGATTATTCAGTAACAATTTGCATAAGCGCTTCCTTCAGCCTCTGCACTTCTTCAAGTGTATTGTAATGGGCCGCGCCCACGCGTACCATACCCCCTTTATCTTCCAATCCCAATCTTTCGGTCACATTGATGGCATAGTAGTTTCCGTCCCAAACATATATTCCATGTTGAGCCAGTTTTTCAGCAACTGCCCGCGGATGCATATCCTTCAATCGGATGGAGAAGGTGGCCACACGATCCTCCAGGCGGTGAACATCGGTCAGACCATATATATGCAAACCGGGAACAGACTCCAGGGCGGAAAGAAGCGCACGTCCAAGCTCAAATTCATAAACGTGAATGGCAGTCATCGCCTTCTTGAGATCCAAACGACGGCCTCGATAGCCTTCTTCCTTCAATCCTTCCACATAGCTGCCGCCAAACTCTTTGCCTACCCATTCGAAATATTCAATCGCCCCGAGCACGCCAGCGATACCTTCATGATTTTGTGTGCCGGTTTCGAATTTTCCCGGAAGTTCATCCGTCGCAGGCCGTACTTTATAGGCGAATAATTTCTCCAACAATTCGCGCTTGCCATATAGGATCCCTGAATGTGTTCCAAAAAATTTATAGGCTGAAGAAATCAGGAAATCACAATCCAGTTTTTGAACGTCAATTGGACCATGCGGCGCATACTGAACCGCGTCAATGTAAACCAACGCGCCGGCAGCATGCGCCATTTTGACGATCCTGGCCACAGGATTGATCGTTCCAAGCGAGTTGGATGCATAACCCACAGCCAGCAGGCGCGGCTTTCGCTCCAGTGCTTTTTGTAAATCATCCAATTTCAGGGTGCCGTCTTCAACGTCGAAATCCACCCAATTGACTTTAACTCCTCGGTCCTGTGCGGCCAATACCCAGGGCGTGACGTTGGCATCATGATCAAGACGGGTAACCACGATCTCATCCCCTTCCTCCCACTCCCTTGAAATCGAACGGCTGATATGAAGCGTGAGAGTGGTCATATTGTTGCCGAAGACGATCTCCCCGGGGGATGACGCGTTGTAGAAGTCTGCCATGGCACGATGGGCTTCATCCAAAACGGCGTCGGATGCAATGCTGGTTTCAAATACCCCCTCGTGGTTGGCGTTGCATTCGATTAAATAACGATTGATGCGGTCTAGGGATTGTTTGGCAATCTGGGTACCGCCCGGGTTATCGAAGAAAACAGCGGGGCGATTCAAGGATGGGAATTGCTGACGAATTAGGCCGGGATTCAAAGACATGGAAGTCTCCTTTAATGAAATTCAGACACTGACATTGTATACTGGAATTGTACCCCACAGAAAAGGAGGCAACATGTTTGATAAAATTCTATTGGCTGTCGATGGCTCGGAACACGCACTGCATGCTGCGCGCAAGGCCGCTGAACTGGCTCGCGCCATGCCCCCCAGGGAGTTTCGCGTCGTGATTGTCTACGATATCATTCCGATGTACCTGGGCGAACCCAACATGCAGTTTGCAATTAATAATCGCAAAACGGAAGCGGAGGAAATCCTCAATAAAACATTAAAAGAAATCGGGGAACTCACCTGTGAAATCCATACCGAGATATTGGAAGGAGACCCGGCTACATCCATTATTGAGGTGGCAACCACACGCAAGAGCGACCTGATTGTGATCGGTTCGCGCGGCCTCGGCAGGCTGGCCGGTTTGTTATTGGGAAGCACAAGTCAAAAAGTTGTATCCCATGCCCCCTGCCCGGTGCTCATTGTCCGCTAGCGCGGCGCTCTGCTGCCAAAAAATCTTCGGGAGTGTTCAAGTTCAAAAAACATAAGCCCGCTGGATCAAAGGCTTTGAATTCATTGGGCAATAATGTCCGCACTTTAACTTGCGGGAACCAGGCAATCACCTTCCACTGGTCTGTATCCATTGCTGCTTCAATGGCAGGAAGACAAGTCTCGCGGCGGTACAATGCATGGAGAGGTTCATAGCCTGCGTCCGTTTTTGCGATGACAACATCCGCCTCATCCTTGACCATGAGCCTGTGGCTGCTTTCGAAGAAATTTTTACTTGCGAAGGGCATGTCGCAGGCCACCACCGCCACGAACGGAGAGGTGGCGGATGAGATGGCAGTGTAGAGTCCCCCCAGGGCGCCGCGCCCAGGCTTGAGGTCCGAAACAAGGCGCAGGCGGTGCACTGAGCCTGTTAATGTGTTAAGGAAACCATATTCAGCGGGACGATTCGTCGTTACAATCATTTCATCCGCGATGGATGCGAGACGTTCGATCACATGTTGAATGAGCGGCCTCCCCAGAAAAGGTTTCAGGGCTTTATCTTCTCCCATGCGGGAAGATTGCCCGCCTGCTTGAATGACAACGGTTAACATGGGTCTATTATAAGTGCAATGGGATGATGAGTTCACTGGCAAATACACTGGATGGCTTGACGGCTGAAGGCGAGTTATATGAAAAGCTCGAAGATAACTCGCTGCGTTGCTTCGCGTGCGGGCATCGTTGTTTAATACGCGAGGGCCGGCGCGGGATTTGCCAAGTGAGATTTAACGAAGGGGGGACATTACGCGTACCGCATGGGTATGTGGCTGCATTACAAAGTGACCCGATTGAGAAGAAACCTTTTTTTCATGTCATGCCAGGCTCCAATGCCTTCACCTTTGGCATGCTGGGTTGTGACTATCACTGCCCATATTGCCAAAACTGGCTTACCTCGCAAGCCCTGCGCGACCCCGCTTCAGATATTGCGGGGCAATACATTCGCAGGATAACTCCGCAAAAAATCGTGGGACTTGCCCGCAGCGCAAAAGCTTCGGTGATCGTCTCATCCTATAACGAGCCATTAATTACAAGCGAGTGGGCGGTTGCAATTTTCAAGGAAGCAAAAGCAAATGGATTGATGTGTGCGTATGTTTCAAACGGAAATAACACGCCCGAAGTGATGGAATATATTGCGCCGTATCTGGATGCATACAAAATTGACTTGAAATGTATGAGCGATAAAAATTATCGCAGGTTGGGCGGCACATTGCAGCACACCCTGGACGGCATTAAGCGCGCACGCGAAGCAGGTCTTTGGGTGGAAGTGGTGACCTTGGTGATTCCCGGCTTCAACGATTCAAATGAGGAATTGTGGGAAGCCGCGCGTTTCCTCGCAGGTTTATCTGCCGATATTCCCTGGCATGTGACGGCTTTCCACAAGGATTACAAGATGACGGAGCCTGATAACACCGATGCCAGGACGTTGATCCGCGCGGCGGAGATCGGGCGTGAGGCCGGCTTGAGGTATGTCTATGCTGGGAATTTATCGGGAAATGTCCGGGAGTATGAGGATACTCTCTGCCCGGCATGCAGCACTCGGCTGGTAAAAAGAAGCGGGTATGTCATCCGCGAATACAAGCTTACGCGGGATGGAAAATGTTCAAAATGCGGGCAAAAAATCGCCGGGGTCTGGCCTGAGACCCCGTCCACGGTAGGGTTGGATGGGGGTGGACACCCCTTGCCTATTTGGTAGATTTCACATTTGTTGTATAATCTACCCCTATCAGGAGATATGAGGGAGAAGGATTTTCCTCTATACTCCATTAAACCATTTTCTCTTTAAGGAGGAGAAACATGAAACGAAACCTTTCTGTACTACTTTCGTTGATGGTGCTGGCGAGCTTTGTGCTTGCGGCTTGTGGTGGCGCTGCCACCGAAGCACCTGCACCTGTAGCACCTGTAGCGCCCGCTACTGAGGCGCCTGCAACCGAAGCCCCTATGGCTGCCTATGAAGGCATGATGGTCGAGTCACCGGATTGCGAATATGGCGGCGAATTCAAGTCCATCGAAGCAGTGGACGAAATGACCGTCAAGGTCACGCTCTGCGTGCCTGACCCAGCCTTCCCCTCGAAGATCGCTTTTACAGCCTTTGCGATTTAGCCCTCTGAATATATTGAATCCACTGGCGGCAAAGGTGACTTGCTTGAGAATCCCATCGGCACCGGCCCATACATGATTGAATCATGGGAACGTGGCAACCAATTGGTCTTAAAGGCCAACCCGGACTTCTGGGGTGATAAGGCTTTGAGTGACACCCTGGTCTTCCGTTGGAGTACTGAATCTGCCCAGCGCCTGCTTGAATTGCAATCCGGCACCGTTGATGCCATTGACAATCCGGGCCCGGATGATTTTGCAACCATTGAAGCCGATCCCAATCTGCAGTTGATTCCGCGCGAAGCATTGAGCATTTTCTATATCGGCTTTAACAACAATCCGCAGGTGGAAGGCTTTGACAACAGCACCAACCCGCTTGCGAACGAACAGGTCCGCCAGGCGATTGCCATGGGCATTGACCGCGGGCGCATTGTGGACAATTTCTATCCCCCAGGATCATCCGTCGCTTCACATTTCACCCCTTGCTCCATCCCGAATGGCTGCGTTGGTGATGAGTGGTACGAATTTGATGCTGCAGCTGCCAAAGCCCTTTTGGCCGAAGCCGGTTACCCGGATGGTTTCGAAACCGTGTTGAACTATCGCGACGTTGTGCGTGGTTACCTGCCCGATCCTAATGTTGTGGCGCAGGACATTCAGGCTCAATTGAAAGCGAATCTGAATATCACTGTTAATATCGAAGTGATGGAATCCGGCGCTTTCCTGGCTGCAGCGGATGCTGGCCAATTACAGGGCCTGCACTTACTCGGTTGGGGCGCTGATTATCCTGACCAGACCAACTTCCTAGGTTACCACTTCGGCGCCGGCGCTTCCAAGCAGTTCGGCGATCATTGGGATGACATCACTAGTGCGTTGGAAAGTGGCGCTCAGTTGGCTTCCGATTCTGCTCGCGAACCCTTCTACACCACCGCCAACAATGCCATTCGCACTCACGTGCCTATGATCCCGGTTGCATGGGGCGGCTCCGGTGTGGCTTACAAGGCTGGTCTTGAAGGCAACCCGCACTCCAGCCCGCTCGGCAATGAATCCTTCAGTGTTGTATCCAATGGCACCGGCACATTCGTCTGGATGCAGAACGCCGAACCGATCTCGCTATATTGCGCTGATGAGACCGATGGCGAATCCCTGCGCGCTTGCGAACAAGTTACACAGTCCCTGTTGGCCTACGAAATTGGTGGCACAGCAGTGGAGCCATCCCTAGCTGAATCCTACGAAGCCAGTGATGACCTGACCGAGTGGACCTTCCACCTGCGCCCAGGTGTGAAATTCCATGATGGTTCATCGTTCGATGCGAATGATGTCGTGGTTTCCTTATCTGTCCAATGGGATGCTGCAAGCCCACTTCACACCGGTAACACCGGTGCGTTCTCCTACTGGAGCGGCCTTTTCGGCACGTTCCTGAACGCTCCTCCGGCCCAGTAAGATCAATTTAGCACATTTATTAAAGCCCCCCGTCAATAAAAGTATCTTGACGGGGGGCTCCCCAAATCATTATGACCACTTATATTATCCGACGACTTCTGCTCAGTATCCCGGTGCTGTTTGGCATTTTGTTTGCCACATTTGCGCTGGCTCGCTTAATTCCCGGTGACCCGTGCCGCGCCATGCTTGGGGAGAAAGCCACCAAAGTGGTCTGTGACGAGTTCAATCATCGCCATGGTTTGGATCGGCCCATTCCAGTTCAGTTTGGAGTATATGTTAATGAAATCGCACACGGCGATTTTGGAAATTCATTCCGTTATTCGAAGCCCATCACTGACTTGCTCATGGAACGGTTGCCCATCACCGTTGAATTGAGTTTTGCAGCACTCCTGATCAGCATTTTTATAGGCATTCCATTGGGTGTGATTTCCGCAGTGCGCCATAATTCATGGGCGGATGTGGTCACCATGTTATGGGCTAATATAGGCGTATCCATGCCTGTGTTTTGGCTGGGATTAATGCTGGCTTATATTTTTGCGCTCGCATTAAAAGATACACCATTTCAACTACCACCATCAGGCCGTCTTTCTCCCGGACTCATTACCATTCCATTTTTTGAAATATGGGGGCTTGAACTTACCGAGGGCACTTTTTTCTATAACATTTCAGATTTCTTCAGCCGCATGAATCTTTTCAATTCCGTACTCTCCGCAAATTGGGAAGTCTTTAAGGATGCGATCAAGCATTTGATCCTGCCCGCGTTCGCGCTCAGCACCATTCCCATGGCGCTGATTGCCCGTATGACACGCTCTGCCATGCTTGAAGTGCTTGGGCAGGATTACATTCGAACAGCGCGGGCTAAAGGGCTGGCCCGCCGTGCTGTCATCTTAAAACACGCTTTTCGTAATGCTTTACTACCCCTGGTTACCGTGATCGGTTTATCTTTAGGCGGCCTGTTGGGCGGCGCAGTATTAACAGAAACCGTTTTCAATTTATCCGGGGTCGGACGTATTTTATATGACGGCATCACAGCCCGTGACTATGGCATTGTGCAGGGGTTTACTGTCGTCATTGCAATGTTCTTCGTTTTATTAAATCTGATTGTGGATGTTTCCTATGCCTATCTTGACCCCCGCATCCGCCTGAACTAGGAATTGATCATGGCTACCATCACCGCAACACCGGCGAAACCGGATTCTGAAGCCCTCGCTCTTAAATCGACGAGCCTCTGGCAGATCACGTGGCACCGGCTTTTTCGGCGTAAATCATCCATTGTTGGCATGATCATTTTGGCCATGCTGGTGACAATTGCCCTTACTGCCCAATGGATCGCCCCCTATAGTCCCACGCTTTCCATGTTGGATGTGAACCCGCCGCAGAACGTTCAAAAGCGCTCCTCCCCTTGTATCTATCTTTTGGGATGTCCGCAAGATCAGCCGCAGCATATCATGGGCACGGACGGCAACCTGCGCGACGAGTTCAGCCGCATGTTGTATGGCGCACGCCTGAGTTTGATGATCGGCCTCTCCACAGTCACCTTCTCCATCATTATCGGCACCATTCTTGGCGCGCTGGCCGGCTATTTTGGCGGCTGGATCGATAACCTCATTATGCGCGTGATGGATGTGTTATTGGCATTTCCCTCCCTTTTACTGGCTATCGCCATCGTGACGGTCCTTGGCCCCGGACTTATCAATGCCCTGCTTGCGATTGGTATTGTCTCCATCCCGGCCTATGCACGTGTTATGCGCGCCTCCGTGCTGTCTGTGCGTGAAATGGACTTTGTATCCGCAACACGCTCGTTGGGCGGCAACACTTATGAGATCCTTTTCAAGTGTATCCTGCCCAATGCTTTAACCCCGCTAATCGTACAGGGGACTCTCGGCATCGCCACCGCTATTCTGGATGCGGCCGCACTCTCCTTTCTGGGTCTCGGGGCACAGCCGCCCACGCCTGAATGGGGCTCCATGCTTGGCGCGGAACGTAATCAGGTTTTCACCGCTCCCCATCTTGTTTTCTATCCCGGGCTTGCCATCATGCTCACCGTGCTTTCCTTCAATTTGATCGGCGACGGCTTGCGCGATGCGCTTGATCCAAGACTGGTACATGTAAGCTCATAATATTTGTAACCCATAGATTCATACTCTCCCCAGATACCCTTCCATCAATTACAATTAATTACAGCAGGATGAATTCCATTTCATCATCCTGCTGTAATTTTTTATTTGTCGTGTTTACAGCACTTAATCGTGAATTCACCCCGCAGGATATTGCGTAAGGTGACTTAGTAACGAATCTAAATGGAGAACTCAATGAACCGCGATGAAGCTCTTGCCCTTGTACGTGAATTTGTTAAAAGTGAAAGCCTTGTGCGTCACATGCTGTCTGTGGAAGCTGCCATGCGGTTTTATGCAGAGAAGTATGGTGAAGAGGTTGAATTATGGGGATTGATCGGTTTGCTCCATGATTTTGATTGGGAGATTCACCCGACTTTGGAGGAGCATCCACAAAAGGGGTCAGCGACCCTGCGCGAGCGCGGTGTGAGCGAAGAAGTCATCCAGGATATCTTGAGCCATGCGGATCATACCGGCATCCCGCGTGATAGCCTCCGCAGAAAAGCGCTTGCCGCCTGTGACGAGGTGACAGGCCTCATCACAGCCGTTGCCCTGGTGCGCCCATCGCGCTCTTTATATGACTTTGAAGCCAGGTCTGTCAAAAAGAAATGGAAGGACAAGGCTTTCGCCGCTGGCACGGACCGCGGCGAAATGGAACAAGCCGCAAAAGAACTCGGCGTGGACATCTGGGAGCATGTCGGCAATGTCATTCAAGCCATGCGCAAGATCGCGCCGGATTTGGATCTGGTGGGAAATATCACTCCTTAACAAACGACGATTTGGATGACCCACTTTTAACCGAGACGCATGTGGGGCCAGTCCATTTGCATGTGCGGAATCATCAAGAGGCTGTGGATTTAGGGACGTTCATGGCGTTATAATTCACCCATCGGAATCAGGAAATCAAATCATGCACATATTAGTAACCAACGACGATGGGGTGCAAGCGCCTGGACTTTTGGCTCTCGCGCAGGAAATGCGCAAACTTGGCAAAGTGACCGTCTTTGCGCCCGATAAAAACTGGTCCGCTTCGGGACATGTCAAAACGATGGAACGTCCATTGCGGGTGCGGGAGACATTGCTCGCAGATGGGACCAGCGCCTTCATGTCCGATGGCGCGCCATCGGACTGTGTCGCGCTGCCTTTGCTTGGTTTGATCGAGGAGCAGATCGACCTGGTTGTTTCAGGCATCAACCCCAATGCAAATATCGGGCATGACGTCACCTATTCGGGCACTGTCACTGCCGCGATGGAAGCTGTGATCGCTGGCGTGCAAGGTATTGCAGTTTCACTCGACTCGCCCGAAGGGCATAATGGCACACTGGATTATTCGTGCGCGGCATCTGTGGCGCGGCGCGTGGCTGAAAAAGTGATTGCCGATGGCCTGCCTGAAGGTGTGGTGATGAACGTCAACGTGCCATATTTGAAAGAGAGCGAACTCAAGGGATTTATGATCACGCGTCAGGGGTTGCGCGTCTATCGCGATGCGCTGGATGTCCGCACAGACCCGCGCGGCAAACCCTATTATTGGATCGGCGGCGAAGCGCCCACAGGCGTTATTGAAGAGGGCACAGATTTTGGTTCGCTGGCCCAGGGGGTTGTGTCCATAACGCCGCTGCAATTGGATCTGACCCATTACAAGGCGATGGATGTATTGAAGAAGTGGAGATTCTGATGAACTTCCTTCAAAAACTCTTCAGCGGCGCCTCCGCCAGGCCAGAAAAGCGCTACTACACATTCAAAGTCAAATGCCTGCGCTGCGGCGAGACCATTGCTGGGCGCGTGGATCTGGACAACGACCCCAGTGTGGAATATGAGTCAGACGGTGAAGCGTACTACGTCCGCAAAGTATTAATGGGCAACGGCAGGTGTTTTCAACGGGTGGAGGTCGCTTTCAAATTCACGCCAGCCCGAACCTTGACCGAAGAACAGATCACTGGCGGCGAGTTCATACCATAGTTTACCGACTGATAATGCGCCGTCTTTCAATTGTCCTGATCGTTCTGCTCGCCGCGTTACTTATTTCTCAAGCCGTGTTCTCTTTGCAATGGCCCATCGCCCACGATGAAGCGCCGCTTTTCTATGAAGCGTTTCTCATGCACAGCGAGGGCCGCCTCCCTTATCGCGACATCTTCGATTTTCAAATGCCGGGCAGTTATGCGGCATATTATGTATTCGGCTCGCTGACAAGTTTCAGCGCCTTCCGCATTCGCATTCTCGATCTCCTGATTCTCGGGACACTTCTTGCGATCACCTATGGCTTCATGCGCACGTTTGGCAAAACCTCCGCCTGCGCGGCGGGCATCCTTTTCGGATTGAAATATCTTCAAGGCGGTCCATCCATCTCGCTTCAACGCGAATATCTTTTGCTCATCTTCATCGCGCTTGCTCTTTTGGTGGGAATGCGTGACTCTCTGACTCTCAAGCGCAGACTCAGCCTCGGCCTTCTCTTCGGCCTGGCGGCAGTCATCAAACCCCACGCCGCGCTCGGACTGCTCCCCTTCCTGCTCTTTGACATCGCCGACATTTCCAAACGCCTCCACATTTCCCTGCCCAATGCCGCCGCGAAAAGCATTATGCCTGCCGCAATTGGATTTATGCTTCCAGTTTCTCTTGTCATTGCATGGCTGGCATGGACAGGCGCATTAACTCCCTTTCTTAACATCGCCACAAATTACTGGCCTCTGTATTCTCAGATCAACGGTCAACTGGAGATCACGCCTCAAGCGGAGCGAATGTCCTTTTTGCTGGATCAGGCCTGGCGTCTCGGTGGAAGCGGACTGTGGCTAATTCCCGCGCTGATTGGAATCCACCGAAATCAAAACAGGCAAACCTATCTGCTGGCAAGCCTTGCTTTATGTTATGCAATTTATCCCGCGCTATCAGGCCAGTTCTTTCCATATCACTACATTCCATTTGTTTACCTCGTTATTCTGTTAGCGTCGCTATCCATCTCGACCAGCCATCATCCATCCTTCACCCTCAACCTGCTTGCCTCTTTCAGCTTGCTTGCCGTGATTCTCATCGACATTCGCCCTTCGCAAACCTTCATCCGACAACTCGAGGGCAAATCCATGGCCACATCCACGGACCGCGCGGATGAGATCGCGCGCTTTCTTGAAACAAATCTTGAAGAAGGTGGCACCGTTCAACCATTGGATTGGACGGGCGGCACTTTGCTTGCCATGCTCGAAACCCGCGCGCGCATCGCCACACCGTATGTCTTTGACTTTTATTTTTATCATCATGTTTCAAACCCATACATCCAAAGCCTGCGCGCGGACTTCATGAATGAACTGCAAAAATCATCTCCGCGTTTCATTGTCGAAGTCACCGCCCCGGACAAGCCCTGGGTCTCAGGTGAAGATACCTCCCGCGAGTTCCCCGCATTGCGAGCGTTTCTGGATGCGAATTATGACGTTACAATCCAGAAGGATGCTTATATGATCTATGAAAGGCGTTAAACGTCATTGCGAGCAGGATGCTCTTTCCGACGAAGCAATCTCTTATTATGCGGGGGTTGCTTAGGCGGGAGAGTACTGCCCTCGCAACGACATAAATAATTATGCAAACTCGCTGGTTCACACGTGTTACCTATCTATATCTCACCATCCCCTTCATCATCTTTTGCATGGGATGGCTGCGATTGTCAATTGCGATTCCCGTAACTGCAATCATCCTTTGGGTATTGTGGCTGCTGTGGACACCAAGGTCTGGAGACTTTGGTAAAAATCGGCAGGATTTGCATTCCCTGATCCCCGTCATTCTCGTGGCAGGCTTGTGGGTCTTCCTCTCCGGTGTGGGCGGATACGCCTTCCAAAACTGGGACCATCACTGGCGCAACGCAGTTTTGCGCGATCTTATTAATTTTGACTGGCCAGTGGTTTATTCCTCCGCCAAACGCGGACCGTTTAAAATGCTCATCTACTATGTGGGCGATTGGCTTCCGGCTGCACTGGCAGGCAAATTCCTGGGCTGGAAATTCGCCAACTTTATCCTCTTCCTGTGGACCTGGCTGGGCATTTTTCTCGTGGCATTGAATCTCAGCAGGGGCGGGGATACCCAGTCCCTGCAAAAAACATCACCCCTCAAAATAATTCTTTTCCTGATCTTCTTCAGCGGCATGGATGCGCTTGGCACGCTGATCCTCGCGCCGGAGTACCCGACTCTTTTTCCCGCCATCCAGCATCTTGAGATCTGGGCAGGCGATTTGCAATATTCCTCCTTCACCACGGGTTTATTTTGGGTATTTAATCAGGCTGTGCCGGCCTGGTTATGTGTCTCGATTTTTATCACCCTAGGCCGCAGCCCTGGGAATAGCGCGACCCTTCAGCCACAAAAAGCACTGCCTCAGAGTGATACAAGAGGATTATTATCATTCATCTGGTCGCTTTGCTTTTTCTTCGCCCCGCTTGCTTCCATTGGGTTATTGCCATATCTGCTGATCGAGTGGATCAAACAAACGGATATCAAAAAACCATTCAAAGACATCCGCTTTGATTTGTTGTTCGCCAGCGCAATCATCGTCATCGTCTGCTATCTTTTCTTTTCATCCAACACCGCCGCCCAGGAGCGTGGATTTCAATCCATCGCGATCAAAGACATCTTCATTTTCTTCTTGCTCGAAGGCGGAATTCTCTGGCTTTTCCTTGCTCCCCGCTTGTGGCGCAACCCATATTGGATGGTCACTGGCTTGCTGCTGTTCTTCATTCCCTTCATCCAACTCGGCAGCGGACGCGACTTTGTCATGCGCGCATCCATCGCGCCGCTATTTTATTTGATGATCATGTGTGGTGAAGTTATATTTCATAAAACCACCGCACGCTTTACTCGATTGGCATTGACTGTCATTCTCCTGATCGGCGCGTTGACGCCGCTTTACGAGATCAACCGCTCGATTTACAGAACCTGTGAATACTATTTTGTTTTGGATAAAGATCAACGCAGCACGACTTCGCCCGCGCCCGCCACTCATCTTGAACAGGCGGGGGCGCTGGAATATGAACATCCCAACTCACTGGTTGCGGATGATATTGTCACCCTGCAATTCATGGACGACAAACTTTCGAGAAATTTTATTGCCAATGTCAGGCAGTCGTTGTATTATCGTTATCTATCACCTCGTTGAGGTGTATGACAGGATAAAGGAAAATTATCATGCCCCAATTTACATCTCCACCCAACCCACAGGCCTTTTATGCCCAGGTCTGGGAAATCGTCCGCCAGATTCCGCGCGGAAAAGTGGCTTCTTACGGACAGATCGCAAAGCTGCTCCCGCCGCCCGATGGCGTGGAAATTGAAACCTACATCTCGTTTGGTCCGCTTTGGGTGGGTGGCGCGATGGCGCATTGTCCCGACGATGTGCCCTGGCAGCGCGTGATCAACTCGAAGGGCGAGATCAGCGTGAGGGACGGCGCAGGCGCGCGCAGGCAGCGTCTTTTACTTAAAGAGGAGGGTGTGCTTTTCAACCCGCGAGGTCGTATCGATTTCAAGCAGTATGGCTGGAATGGCAGGAAAGATGAAAACGCTCCTCAACAAAAGTTGCTTTAATTGGTGAGAAATCAATACAGGCATGGTGTCTCAGGATGGAGCAATATTTCAACACCTTGGAGCAGGAGTAGGACAAAGTCAAGGCAAAGGCATATGCTGAGTCCGCACTGAAACTCGCCGCCTGAGACGGTCCGCTGTATTATTACAAGGTGGCGTATGAGGAGGCGGAACGTTTGCTGGAAAAGTTGAATAAGACGTAATGATGCGATGAAGGGCGGGTCTTTGACCTGCCCTTCATCATTTTAACTATGTCATTGCGAGCGACCGATGGTTGAGTAGCCCCGTGTTCTTCGGGGCGTATCGAAACCGAGAGAGCGCGGCAACCCCCAAAGAACGGGGATTTTCTCCCCACGAGTCGGGGATTGCTTCGTCAGGCGGGGTTTCAATATGGCGGAAGAACGCCGCCTACTCAACCACCGCCTTCCTCGCAATGACATCACTCTTTCGGCACGAAATACACATCCGTCGGCTTCAACTTTGAGTTGCGCAGGAATTTGGGCTGCACCTCCATGCCGATCCAATCGAGGGCAGGCGCGGCGGGGTCAACGCCCATCAGACGGGTCAGCAACAAAGTGTTCACGCCCTCGAACTCGATCAACGCCAGCACGAACGGACAATCGGGCAGGAACTCCTGCGAACCGAAGTAACAGACGGTGAAGGCGTGCACGTGCGCGGGCGCTTCGGTGATGTCGATCCACCAAGTCTCCGCGCCCGAGAACATGTCGTGGCCGCGCGGGTTGGCGGTGGTGTATCCGCTTTCGGGGTCGCGCGAGGCGAGCAGTCGTTTATTCGTCAGCCCTGCAAACCACGGGCTGTCCTGTCCGTACGAGTGCAGGTATGTGATCTTATATTCCTGTTCGATCTGGATCGGTGCCATACGCTTGAGAAATTCCAGCGACTCCTCATCGGTGCTGATCGGGAACGGAATGCCGTGGACGATGTAACCGCCCAGCGTCTCTTCGCGTTGTGAAGGTAACTTGGCCATGTTTTTCTCCTAATGGTGGTTGAGTAGTCCCGCATGATCTTAGCGGGACGTATCGAAACCACCTTATCCTTCTCTCTCCAAAACGGAGACGGAGACGTAGGTGCCCGTGCCCGCGTGGGAATGGATCGCGCCCCGCTTCGCATTCTTAACTTGAAGTTGGTCATCGCGGAAATGTTTTTTGATCGTCCCCTGCAGTTGCCAGACGGCGAAGACACCCTGCATGAGTCCTGTTGCGCCGACAGGATGTCCACAGGCGATCAGCCCGCCCGAGGGATTCACTGCGCAGACGGGTTTGTCCTTCAACTTCAAGCCGTAGTCAATGTTCGGCAAAAAAGCCTTGCCCGATTCCGCGAATGGACCGCCTTCACCGTAACGACACAATCCCAAATCCTCGTAGGTTTGGATTTCAGACGAGGTGTATGCATCGTGCAATTCAACGAAGTCCAGTTCGTGCAATGGGTCGGAAATACCCGCATGTTTGTAGGCCATGTTGCCAGCCGTGCGACCCGCGCGGAACGAATGGACGCCGGGATAGCGCGTGCCGTGATCCCAAAGTTTCTTGTAATATGCCTTCGTCTCGTCCGAGGATTTCTCCTGCTCGGTGGCGTAGTTTTCCATGAAGTTGTCATAGTCCACGTGCGGACGATCGGCCATGCGCATCATGTCTGTGCCGCGTCCGATGCCTGTCACCTTCACCAGCGGACGTGCCACCTTCGCTCCCGCGGCTTCGAGTTTCTTCAAGCCTTCTTCCGAGCACAGGATGACCGCCGCTGCGCCATCGGACATCACGCAGATGTCGAGTCTCGTCAACGGCCAAGCCACCATCGGTGAATTGCGCACATCTTTAATTGTGATGCGCTGGCTCTTCTGCGCGTACGGGTTATGGAAGGCGTTGATGTAGTTCTTCACGCTGACGTGCGCCAGTTGCTCGACGGTCGTGCCAAACTCCTTCATGTGGCGCGTGACCATCATGGCGTAGTAGCCCGAATAAAAACCTCCGACGGGGTAGTCAAACGACACGTCGGAGGCAAGTGCGATGAATTCATTTCCCTTCCATGTTTCCACGTGGGACATGGTCTCGAAACCGTAGGCCACGCACACATCCATGTGGCCCGAAGCGACGGATTTCCACGCTTCCTGGAAGCACAGTCCGCCCGTCGCGCCGCCGCCCTCCACGCGATGACTCGGCTTGGGGCACAGACCGAGGTAATCCTGAGCCATGATGCCCGCCATCAACTGTCGGCTAAAATGATCTGAGAAGTATGAGGCGACAGATCCGTCCACAACCCGCGTGAACGTCGGAAAGTCCAGACCGATATCATCGATGGCATAGTCATATGCCTCCTTGATAATCGCCTGGAAGGTCTTGTCCGGTCGTGCTTTTGCAAACTTCGATACCCCGCCTGAGATTGCGTAAACTGGTCTCATCAGCGAACCTCCTTATATATGGGTTGGGGTTATTGTAATGGAAAAAGTGGGGAATGAGGAATGATGTTATTATCAGGAAAAAGAGGAAAAAGTACGGAGCCCCTCATGCACTCTCGACGCGCACTTCTCTACATGCCAGGCGATGACTGGAAAAAGATCACAAAATCAATCACCCTCGGCGTGGATTGTATCTGCATGGACATGGAAGACGGCACAGCCATCAGCCGTAAGGCCGAGGCGCGCACCACCATTGCCAAGGCTTTGCAGGAATTGGATTTCGGCGCAAGCGAAAAACTGGCGCGGATTAACTCGGTCGGTTCGGGCTGGGAGAAGGATGACATTGAAGCGGTTTTACCATGTCGTCCCGATGGGATTGTCATTCCAAAAGTGGAATCTTTTGAGCATGTGGATTGGGCAGCCGAAATCATCGAAACCGCGGAATTGAAATACGGCTGGCCGATCAACTCCATCCGTGTCTTGATCGGAGTGGAGACTGCCAAAGGGATTTTGAATCTCAAGGAGCTCGCGGCGCATCCGCGTTTGGATGCAATCATTTTTGGAGGGGAGGATTACGCCGCATCCATAGGCGCGACGCGCACCAAAGATGCGGTTGAGTTGCTGTATGCCCGGCAGGCGGTGCTGGTCGCCTGTGCGGCGAACGATTTGCAAGCGATCGACATCGTTTCGATTAATTACCAGGATATCGAGGGCCTGCGAAGCGAAGCTGGGTTTGGCGCGCGCCTGGGTTATAGCGGCAAGCAGATCATTCATCCCGCACAGGTGGAACCAGTCCAGACTGCATTTACGCCCGACGATGAAGCGGTTGCCCATGCCAGGCGAATCGTGGAAACATTTGAGGCCAGCCAGAAAGAGGGCAGGGGCGCGTATGCGCTGGACGGCAAGATGATCGACATGCCGCTGTTGAGGAACGCACAGAAGGTACTGGCGCGGGCAAAGGCTGCGGGAAAAAAATAATCGTTTCAAGGCTTCACAAAGGTCATATCTCAGAACACCTGCATGTACAACAGGTACAATTGTCTGCCGATAAAACAATCAGGAGTTTATTTTGTTGTCAATTATTTACGGTCTTTGTGCCGCGCTCGGCTGGGGAGCAGGTGATTTTACGGGCGGGCTCGCCTCGCGAAAAACAGGCGCATATCGCGCGGTTTTTTATAGCGAGGTGGTTGGGATCTTCCTTCTTATAGCCGTGGTGCAAATCTCGGGTGAGCCTCCTCCAAATCTAAAAATTTGGCTGCTTGCCCTGCTGGCGGGCGCGCTGGGCACCACGGGCTTAATCCTGCTATATCATTCCATGACACTCGGTTTGATGAGCATCGCCGCACCGGTCTCGGCATTATTGGCGGCATCCATTCCGGTTTTAGTCGGCACCTTCAAGGAGGGATTTCCTGATGTCCTGACTATTCTTGGGTTTGGGTTTGCACTCTTCGCGGTTTGGATGATCTCTCAGGGCAAAGGCGGTGTGAAGGATATTCTCGCGCATCTCTCCGATTTGAAGTTGCCGCTGCTGGCAGGCATTGGATTCGGCTTTTACTTTGTTTTCATGCATGAAGCCACCAGCGCAGGCGCAACAGTCTGGCCGATGGTCATCTCGCGTTTTGGAGGCATGATCCTGGTTACCGTTTATATGCTTTCCATACAGGCCGCATGGAAAGTGGAGGACGCATCCGCCTGGCCCGCGATCATACTCAATGGAATCCTCGATATTTCAGGAAACATATTCTTCATCCTGGCTGGTCAAACAGGCCGTTTGGACGTGGCTGCGGTATTAAGTTCCCTTTTCCCCAGCGCAACCGTCCTGCTTGCATGGATCTTCCTCAAAGAACGCCTGACCCGCAACCAATGGATCGGCATCGGTTCCGCATTGATCGCTATTGTGTTGATGACGATATAGCGGGCGCCGCATGCAGCGGGAATATAATTTCGAACACGGTCCCTTTTCCCAGCTCGCTTTCAACTTCAATACTCCCGCCGTGTAATTTGGCAATGCCTTCCACAATCGCCAGTCCCAGTCCGCTTCCAGGTGGGAATGAATCGTTATTAAATATATTCACATTGCGGGTACGGGACTGATCCACACGATAGAAGCGGTCGAATAGATGATCGAGGTATTCGTCTGGAACACCCGGTCCCGTGTCAGTAACACGCACCCAGCCCAAAGTCTGCGTGGGACGCGTACCTGTCTCAATCAGAACCTGGCGCAGGTTACCCTGTTCATTTTGGGCTGTATATTTAATCGCATTCTCCACTAAATTCGTAAGCATCTGTATTAGAGCCTGGCGGTCGCCAAGGATCAGCACTTCGGGAAGTTCGCCTGTTTCGAGTTTTATTTCCTGGCGGACGGCCAAGGGGACGAGGCGTTCCACGACATCCAGCGCAAGATCGCTCAGGTCGAGCGGCTTTGCATGTAAAGACTCTTGATGCGCATCCATGCGCGCGAGAGTCAGCAGATCATTGACAAGATGACTCATCAACTCGTTTTCCGATTGAATGACCTGTAATGTGCGTTGATATTCCTTCGCAGGACGAGGCGCAGAGAGCGCCCGCGTGGTTTCCAAATTTACGATCGTCAGGGGCGTACGCAGCTCATGGCTGGCGTCTGCGGTAAATTGACGTTGACGCGCAAAAGCCGATTCGAGCCGCGCCAACATGGAATCAAAAGTGCCCGCCAGTTGACCGATCTCATCCTTTTGCGGCAGATTGAACCGCTGGCCAAGATCTGTCTCTCCGATGGAGCGCGCCCTGGCAGCGATTGTTTTTACAGGCCGCATGGCGCGGTCTGCCAGCCAGAATCCGCCCGCAAAGGAAACCATTAACGTCAACCCGATCAAAACAACCAGGGTAATGAGCAATCGTTTTAATTGGCCTCTTGGATCCAGAGGCGTGCCAAGCGCCAGGTAGCCTGTCAGCACACCATTGGAGGAGAGGGGCACGATCTTAAACACATATTGAATCTGATTATCGGCGCTGCCTAAAGTTAATAATTCGATCAATGTTCCATTGCTGACATGAGAAAGATCCAGACCAACGACTTCTGTGACAGGCCCCCACGTGTTTTGCAGCGACCTGTCAGACTTATACAGGACCAACACATCCGTATTTTGAAGCAATGTCGTGTCATTCCCCGCAAAACCTTGTTCGTCCAGTGATCCAGGATGCGCCGTATCCGCCCCAAAACCTTTTTCGATATTCTCGAGTTTCGATTCCAGGCGAATTAATGTTTCCGCCCGTAATTCCTGGATTTGAATATAGAACAACATACCGCTGAAACCCATTAATAAGATTGCCAAAATAAATACGAACCAAAGCGCGAGTCGAAAACGGATGCTGTGAAGGATCGGATTCAGGCGGTTGAAATATTTCATAAAAGCCCTCATGCTGGACGGCGCAGGCGATAACCCGAACCGCGTATGGTTTCGATCAATTTCACTTCAAAGGGTTCGTCGATCTTGCGGCGCAGTCGGCGGATATAAACATCCACCACATTGGACATGATCGTGGCGTCATAACTCCACAAATGATTCTCCGCCATCTGGCGGGTGATCAGGCGGTTCGGGTTTCGTATCAGATATTCAAGCAGGGCATATTCACGCGCAGTCAGTTCAATGGGTTGCCCGCCGCGCTGCACAAAATGGGTTGCGGGATCAAGCGTCAGGTCGGCAACGGTGATCAAGCCGCTCTTGTCGTCAGACTCGCGCCTGAGCAGCGCCCGCAGACGCGCCCGTAATTCAGCCATCTCAAATGGTTTAACCAGATAATCGTCTGCGCCGCTGTCCAACCCCAGGACCCGGTCTTCAAGCGCGTCGCGGGCGGTCAGCATCAGGATCGGCGTTTTGATGTGCTGATCCCGCAGGGAACGACAGACCTCAATTCCACTTCGCCGCGGCAGCATCACATCCAGAATGATCAAAGCATAGGGGGTTAATTCAGCCAGATCCTCGCCCTCCTGTCCGTCGTAAGCCAGGTCCACGGCATACCCTTCATCCACCAGGCTGAGCCGCAATGAGTCGCTTAATCTCCGATTATCTTCCACCAACAGAATTCGCATACGGACCTCTATGTAACGATTGTAGCATGTCAAAATGACCCGCAGATGACAGAATTCCCATCAAGTTGTCATCCCCCTGTCATTTGCAGATACTATACTCTCGAACACAACTGGTTACCCGATATTGCAAGGAGAAACATGAAAAAACAATACACAGCCTTGTTGGCCGCATTTGCGATCACGATCTGTATGGGAGCAGGGATGCTGCTGGTAAGCGGAAACGCCTTGATAAATAAGAACGGAATCCCCGTGGCGGATTCCCCCGCCGCGGCAACGGCGACGGCTGAAGTCAGGACCGCCGAGCAGGCTCAGATCCAGCAATTGCAAAGCCTGGTCACAGAATATCAGGCACGTGAAGTTAAATATCAAAACGAATTGAAAAGCGCAGGCCAGGATCTTGAGAATGTCAATAATCAAATCCGTCAATACCAGATGCTTTTGGTGGCTTTGCAAAATCGCGGTTACATCATGATTAACTCAAACGGCCAGATCATCATTCGATAAGAAGGAGATAATATGAAAATTTGGAAAAACATAATTCGCATATGGTTCACGCTGGCCAGCCTTTCAAGTTTTTTGGTCGGCTGGGTCGTGCTGGTTCACGCTCCCAAGCCCAATCAATTTGATCCTGCCAGCGTTCCGTCCATGCCCAGGCTCGACCCTGTACCGTCTCTCGATCAGGTGATGCTTTCCGGACAATCACAAAGTATCTTTCGCGCCAATCAGCGCAGCGTTGTTCTGCGCTCCGGCGGTTCCTGATGCAAATCGAATACTTCCGCGCCATGAATTCTGATATCGTGCTTGTCGCGGAAGGCGAAGCCCTGCAGGTCAAATCCGGTGTGGTTGCCGCACAAAATTTTATCGAAGCCAGTGAAAAACGCTTTACCCGTTTTTCAGAACACAGCGAACTCTCCCGCCTTAATCGCTCGGCCGGCGCCTGGTTTACGGCATCCCCCGATCTTTTTGAAGTGGTCCAGGAAACGGTGTTTTATTTTCAGCAAACCAATGGATTATTTGACCCATCCATTTTGCCAAGCCTGCATCATGCGGGATATATTCACAGCATGGATGAAATTCGCCGCAGCAGTTCAATGCCTCAACCTGACCGTCATCCATCGGTTTCTGCCTCCAGTTTTGCATCCGTCGAACTCAATGCAACCAACTCATCCGTCCGTCTACCCGCAGACATGCAGATCAACCTGGGCGGCATCGCAAAAGGCTGGATCGTCGAACGAGCTGCCCGGTTGCTGAGTCAATACGCCTCCGCCTGCGCCGTCAACGCGGGCGGTGACATGTTCCTGATCGGCTATCCAGAGGGAAGAGATTCCTGGGAAGTGGGCCTCGAAGACCCGCGTAATCCTCAAGTGGACATCACCCTGCTTTTATTACAGGAGGGCGCAATCGCCACGTCCTCTGTGGTAAAACGCGCCTGGAAACAGGGGGATATCTCCCGCCACCACTTGATTGATCCGCGAACCGGAGAACCTGCAAATACCTCGTGGTTGAGCGTCACAGTCCTTGCACCGCACGCTGTTACAGCCGAGGCCTTTGCCAAAGCCTTCCTGATCGCAGATGAAGACGAAACTCAACGGCTTGGCGAACAAAATCCCGCACTAACTGTCCTGGCTGTGGACAGGGGTGGAAATTTAACAAATCCAGTTAAACCAGTGGAAAGTTTATATGTCTCTCATTAATTGGATCTCAAATTTATTTGCCGGCGATAGTTTACAGTTCTGGTGGTATCTTACCCGCGCCGCAGGGTTGATGGGGTATTTCCTGATCTGGCTTTCCACTGCCTGGGGACTTGTGGTAAGCAGCAAGATTTTAGACCCCATCATGGAGCGCGGCTTTACATACGACTTTCACGAATATTTATCCTGGCTTGGCCTGGCTTTTATCGGTGTGCATGTAATCGTGCTTATGGCTGAAAAGTATCTGCCCTATAGTTTGTGGCAGGTCTTGATTCCCTTCCTGTCCCCTTATCGTCCGTTTTGGGTGGGGATCGGGGTCATCGCATTTTATCTTTCCCTTGTGGTAACGATCACCTTCTATATTAAAACAAAGATCGGAATGGCCGCCTTTCGCAAGATACATTATCTGAGTCTCGCAGCTTATTTCGGCGCTACCTTACACGGGTTGTATGCAGGCACTGATTCAGTCCTGCCGGTTGCGAACCTGCTTTATAAGGGCACATTTCTTGTCACGCTCTTTCTGGTTGTGTACTGGGTGGTTTTGTTATATTTTCGAAAACAGGAGGAGGGAAAGTTAAAGAAACGGCTGTTGAGGGAAAAACTGCGCAATAAAGGAAAGTCTCGTACTACGACAGCGGTAAGGAATTCTCGTTAATAAAAAGCACGCTGTAGCATTTGATTTCAAGAAATTTGATTTAAAAGTCTTGAATATATGAAAACTGTGTTATACTCCCGCCGCTCTCAATGGAGGGCAAATTTTTTGGGAAATTGTTTTGATCACTCTAAATGATGGCCCGACACCTACATGAGTCGGGCTTTTTTGTTGGGCGGGTTTGCTTGCAAAAGCAAACTTTGTTGGCAAGAAGGAAGTTAAACGGAGTTGTCAGAACATTTCATTATCATGTATGCCATCGCGAGCAAGGCTTAAGCCTGACGAGACGATCTCCACATCAATAAAGAGATTGCTGCGGGCTGGCGTCCTCGCAATGACATTCAGACAAAAGGAAATCTGATGACAACCGAATTTACTTCTTTAAACCTGCGTCCCGAGTTGATGCAGGCCATTACTGAACTTGGCTATGTAACGCCAACCGCCATTCAAACAGGCATGATTCCGCTCATGCTGACAGGCGTGGACGTGATAGGCCAGGCTCAAACGGGCACAGGCAAAACCGCCGCCTTCGCCCTCCCCATTCTCAACAACTACATAAATCAACGCCTGCCGCAGGCCCTGGTGCTCGCTCCCACGCGTGAACTTGCAGTCCAAGTCGCCGCTGCCATCAATGATTACGGCAAGCACCTTAAGGTGCGCGTATTGGCCGTGTATGGCGGGCAGCCCTACGGACCGCAGATCAACCAGCTCAAACGCGGCGTGGATATTGTGGTGGGCACGCCCGGCCGCATCATTGATTTGCTGGAACGCAAAGTGCTTGACCTGAGCGCTGTCAAAACCGTCGTTTTGGATGAAGCCGATGAAATGCTCAACATGGGTTTCATCGAACCTGTGGAGGAAATTCTCTCTGCGACTCCCTCCACCCGACAGACTTCCCTCTTCAGCGCGACTTTGCCCGTGCGCATCCGCTCGCTCGCAGACCGCTTCATGCGGGACCCTCAATCTGTCACCATTAAAAAGTCGACTCTCACCGTTTCCCTGACCGAACAACGCTACTACCTCGTCCATGAAGGGGATAAGTTGTCTGCGCTGACAAACCTCTTCGAGATCGAACCAATTACCAGCGCGTTGATCTTCGTCCGCACTCGTGTGGAAACAGGTCAACTTGCCAGCCAGCTCTCTTCGCGCGGATTCCCCGCCGAAGCCTTGAATGGCGACCTCGAGCAAAATGCACGCGAACAGATTCTCGGCAGATTCCGTTCGGGGCAGATCAAAGTATTGGTTGCAACGGATGTCGCTGCGCGCGGTTTGGATATTGACGATATTTCACACGTCTTCAACTATCACCTGCCCGACGATGCCGAAGTGTACGTCCACCGCATTGGACGCACAGGGCGTGCCGGCAAGACGGGCATTGCCATTTCGTTATTCGCCCCGCGTGAAAAACGCCGTTTGCGTGAGATCGAACATATGACCAAGCAGGCGCTTACGCTGGCAAAACTTCCCACCGCCAATGAAATTAATCAGCGCCGTGAGGATCAGGTGCTGGAGCAAATGAAGATCTGGCTTGGGCGTGGACGTTTCCAGCACGAGCGTGAAATCGTGGCGCGTCTGGTGGAAGAGGGCCACGATCCCATGGAGGTCGCCGCCGCCGCCTTGAAGCTATCCCGCGCGGGCGAGAAACAGCGTCCCGTGACCAATGTAGTGGATGCAGTCATTGAGAAGCGCTCTCCGTATGGCGAACGTGAATTTGGGCGGGGCAGGCCCCAAGTCAAAGGAAGACGCGAAGCCGGCAACAAACGCATGTCGCATGAAGCTGGCATGATCCGTTTGAAGATGAACAAGGGCAAGGAACATGGAGTCCGCCCGAATGATATTGTGGGCACCATTGCACACCATGCTGATATCCCCGGCAGTTCGATCGGCAAGATCCGCATCGAAGATCGATTCACTTATGTGGATGTGCCGCAGGACCTGGTTGAAAAAGTATTGAAGCATAACGGTAATTATCGCATCGGCAAGGATAAATTCAGCCTGGCAAAATCGTAAATTTCATTGACACATCCGCGCGCGCATGATAAAGTTGTATCTTACGGATACCAGTAAGTTCGCTTTGGAAGTACTACCATCGGCTCATGGTTCAAATCCATGAGCCGTTTTGTTTTATCTGTTCTGGCGAAAGAACCGGGTCCTCCATATTTCTTTTTTTGCCGAAGGAGGCAAACAATGTCAGAACGTATTTCAGGTACAGTCAAGTGGTTCAACGGCAGCAAGGGCTACGGCTTTCTTGCCCGCGATGAAGGCGCAGATGTTTTCGTGCATTTCTCCGCGATCCAGGGGGATGGCTTCAAAAATCTTGAAGAAGGCCAGAAAGTCGAATTCACCGTTGAACAGGGTCCCAAGGGTCCGCAGGCCAGTGACGTAGTCGTGGTCAACTAATTCAGACTGAATACCAGAACTCTCCGAGATGAAAATCCTGGAGAGTTTTTTGATTCGTAGATGAGCAAGCCATCATCTCAGCGACATGCCAGCGCTTCCGAAAAATCGTCGGCCGATGAGATGGCTCTCCTTGAAAATTCCACCAAGATATTGATGAAACAGTATAACTTTGAGTTTTTATAGAACTCGGAACTCTTGTTTATGCTACACTACTCCACACTTGGCTGCTCGCCGGCCACATCGCCCTTTTTATTGGATTACCAAAAACCACCTCACACATGACGCCTGAGACCTCGATCTACCTCCACATCCCATTTTGCCAACATCGCTGCGCCTATTGCGACTTCAACACCTACGCCGGTCAGGAAGATTCGATCCCCGCCTACGCCCATGCATTAATCAATGAGATTAAATTTATTGGACATCATGCGGGCCGGGCAGCGGAGCGCATCGGGACCAATGTGCATACCGTCTTCTTTGGAGGTGGGACTCCCTCGCTTCTTTCCGAAACTCAATTTGAATCCATACTGAAAGCATTACGCGCCGCCTTCACATTCACCACGGACGCGGAGATCAGCATCGAAGCCAACCCAGGCACTATCTCGCCGGGAAAGTTGACCGCCATCCACGAAGGTGGCGTCAACCGCATCAGCTTCGGCGTGCAATCCGCCAACACAGAAGAACTGCGCATGTTGGAACGCGTGCACGATTTTTTCACCGTCATCGAGGCCGTATTGAGCGCAAGGAAGGCGGGCTTCAACAACCTCAACCTGGACTTGATCTACGGTTTGCCGGAACAAAGCATGCAAACCTGGCAGACCACGCTCAAGCGGGTTTTGGAACTTCATCCTGAACATATCTCGGCCTATGCGTTGACTCTCGAACACGGCACGCCTTTTGGAGCATGGTCATCCAAAGGGTTGCTCCCTCTCCCGGACCCCGACCTCGCCGCGGACATGTATGAGTGGGCTTGTGAATATCTTGATATCAACGGGTATGTTCATTACGAAATATCAAATTGGGCGAAGAACAAGGATGAAAAAATGATTCACCCTTCATCCTTCATCTCTGATCCATTTTTTGCCTGCCGCCATAACCTGCAGTACTGGCGCTCGCTTCCCTATCTGGCTTTCGGCGCCGGCGCGCATGGATATGCGGGTGGTTACCGCTATTCAAACGCATTACGAATAAAAACCTATATGGACCGCCTTACAGATATCGAATCCCGCAAATCGAATATCGAATTCCCGCTTTCCCCGGCCGCCGTCAACCAGCACAAACAAACCTTGCAGGATGATATGTCCGAGTACATGTTGAATAATCTCAGGCTGGTACAGGCCGGTGTCGCTGAATCAGATTTCAGGTCCAGATTTGGATGCGGACTTTTAGATGTGTATCCAAAAGAAATAGATGAACTTATCCACATGGGTCTGCTTGAATGCAAGACCTCCGAGTTCTTTGAGAACTCGGAGGTCTACACACTCACCAAACGCGGACGGTTATTGGGAAATCAAGTTTTTATACAGTTCTTATAATATTATGGGTAGGTGCAGTAATAAACGACTGCAACCACCACACTACCGTTCTGCCTCCATGCACACCCCGCCGCTTCACAACTTGATTGGTCCGAATATTGTCCTGGGTCTGTGCAAGACGCCTGCGTTTTATGGGGAGCAGCAGTCGGAGGTATCTCTCTTGGACAAAGCATGGGCTCGAAACCTGTGGCATCGAATCCATGCGCTTCACGGCAGGTATTATCAACTGCATAGAGCGCTTTCAATGGATAATCCTTTTTATTTTGGATGGGCGATCCAGCTTCTTCCTCCGTAAAACGATCCACATAATCAAGCTGGGCCACATCTTTTAATCCAGCATCCGCCAGCACACCAAACATAAAAATATTCCCGATCAGGGGTTTTTTGAATGCAAACTGGACGTCTGCATTCCGGCCCGCATCAATTCGCACCCAGGCCAGGTCCGGGTCATCCCCCTCCCCGTGCCCGCCGTCGAAGACCAACGAATCATAGCCATCGGTTGTGATTGGCGCATCGGAACGAACTGCGGAGATGGCGCTGGTATCGTGATTCGTATCAGCATATACCTGCACATGATCCGTGCTCCAGTCCGAAGTATAAGGCGGCCGGGCAAGGATGATAAAGTCGCCAAAGCCATCGCGATTTTTATCCAATTCAACCGCATAATTAATGCCGAGCGCATGATTGGGGTCGCCGCCCATCAAGCGGATGGAGACATAATACCAGTCGGCATCCTTGCTGAGGCTAAAAGTTTCCACATCAAGGTCGGAGACATAGGTCATATCCTGTAAGAACGGACGTTCAAGGCGATTGATATCATAGGTATCACCATAAGGCGCCCGCCTCTCAGGCGCGGTACCGGAAGACTCAACGTCATAAAATAATTTTGAATTGGGCGCGGAGCCGGGGAACATGAGATGTGTTACCTGTTTCGTGGCGGTCGGCGGCGGTTCGGTCGGTTGTTCAGGTGGGGGTAACACAGCAGTGGCAGTCGGTTCCGCTGTGGCTGTCGGGTTGAAGCCCGGCAGATTACACGCAAGAATGAGCAGGAGTGATATTATGAATATCGTAAAGGATCGGGGTTTGTTTTTCATATCATGATTCTCCTCACAGTAAGATTACCATTAATCCATTCCCAAAAGCAAGAATTATAATTGAAGAAGTCCCCGCCATTCCAGCGGGGACTTCTTCAATTATTTTTTGGATTTTTTCTTCCCCTTGCGGGGACCTTGCGAAGATTTTGTGGCAGGCTTCCCTTTCGATGCTTTCGCCTTGACTTTGATCGTTTTGGTTTTCGCATTCGCAGCTTTTTTTACAGCTTTCGGGCGGTATTTCAAGGCTGAGTGAGCCGCCGCCAAACGCGCAATCGGCACGCGGAAAGGCGAGCAGGAAACATAGTTATTGCCGATCAAATGACACCATTCGATCGAGTCAGGGTCGCCGCCGTGTTCGCCGCAGATGCCAACTTCAAGGCCCGGGCGGGTCACACGTCCTTCATTGATCGCCCATTGCATGAGCCTGCCAACCCCGTCGCGGTCAATCGTCTGGAAGGGATTCTTTTCCAAAATGCCCTGTTCCTGATAGGTGATGAGGAAGTTGCGCTCGGCATCATCACGCGAATAGCCATAGGTCATTTGGGTCAGGTCGTTCGTACCAAAGGAGAAGAACTCCGCCTGGTTGGCCACTTCCCTGGCTGTTACCGCTGCGCGCGGAATTTCGATCATCGTACCAAATTTATAATCGAATTGAATGCCTTTTTCCTGCATGACGGCAGATGCAATCCGTTCGAGACGCGGCTGGATCCATTCCAATTCCTTGACTGTGCCAGTCAGCGGGATCATCACTTCGGGTCTCACAACGATGCCGCGTTTCGTGCAATCCGCAGCAGCTTCGAAGATGGCGCGCACCTGCATCTCGACAATTTCAGGCATGTTGATGCTCAAACGCACACCGCGTAAACCCATCATCGGATTGGATTCGTGCATGCCTTTGATCGCATTGAGCAAATCCTCTTTGGCCTTCAGTTCGTCGGTTTCGCCCTTCACTCTCATCGTGACGACTTCTTCGAATAGTTTTTCCTCATCAGGCATAAATTCATGAAGAGGCGGGTCGATCAAACGGATGATAACCGGGTAACCGTCCATCGCTTCAAAGAGACCGTCGAAATCCTTGCGTTGATAAGGCAGAAGTTTATTAAGAGCGGAGGTGCGGCCCTCGCTGGTATCAGAGAGGATCATATCCTGAACAATCGGAAGGCGTTCGGGCTCAAAGAACATGTGCTCGGTGCGGCACAGACCGATGCCGACAGCGCCATAGGAACGGGCGCGGCGGGCATCCTTCGGATAATCTGCATTGGCCCATACCTGCAAACCACGGGTGGGCCAGCCCTTTGGAGCAACGCGTACATCCTTGCGCGCGCAAATTTCATCAGCCCATTTGAGCAGGGTCATTAACTCAACCTGCTCTTCAAGCAAGGGCGTGGACATGGGAATTTTCCCAACAAAGACCTGTCCCGTTGTACCGTCCACGGAAATCCATTCACCTTCTTTAACCAGAACGGTTTCACCAATAGTCATGACGCGTTTCTCAAGATTGATCTTGATCGCGGACGCCCCCACCACACACGGGATCCCGAACTGGCGTGCCACGACCGCCGCATGGGATGTGGCGCCGCCTTCACTGGTCAACACTCCTTTGGACGCGATCATGCCATGCACGTCATCAGGTTTGGTGAAAGGGCGCACCATGATGGTATCCTGGTTTTGTTCCTTGGCAAATCTTTCGGCGGTATCCGCGTCGAAATAGATTTGCCCAACCGCCGCGCCTGGGGAGGCGTTCACACCCTTTGCGATCAGCGTACCTGATTTCTCTGCAGCTTTCTTTGCATCTTCATCAAACTGCGGATGCAAAAGCGTATCCACGTTTTCGGGCGTGACCCGTTCCAGCGCCTCTTCCTTCGTAAGCAGGCCTTCATTCGCCATGTCAACCGCGATCTTCACCGCCGCTTTGGCCGTACGCTTGCCGACGCGCGTCTGCAGCATCCACAACGTACCGCGCTCAATGGTGAACTCGACATCCTGCATATCCTTGTAATGTTTTTCCAGCCGCGCGGTGATCTTCATGAACTCATCGTATGCTTTGGGCATGCGTTCATGCAGGTCGGCAATGGGATTGGCGTTACGAATGCCCGCAACCACATCTTCACCCTGGGCATTGAAAAGGAAATCGCCCAACATCTTGTTCTCACCCGTGGAAGGGTTGCGGGTAAAGGCCACACCTGTGGCTGAGTCATCCCCCATGTTGCCGAAGGCCATGGTCTGAATATTGACTGCCGTTCCCAGATCATGCGAAATGCCTGTGGCATTGCGATAGTCAATTGCGCGTTTGCCATTCCAGGATTTGAAAACCGCCTCGGTGGCCAGTTCCAACTGTTTGAACGGATCCTGCGGAAAATCGAAGCCCTTCTCTTTATTGACCACTGCCTTGAACTCTTCAACAATATACTTCCAGTCGTCTGCGTTCATTTCAGTATCAAGCTTGTAGCCTTCATTGTGCTTGTATTTTTCCAGGGGATGCTCGAATGCCTCATCTTGAATCCCCAATACCACGGAGCCGAACATTTCCACCAAACGGCGGTATAAGTCATAAACAAAACGCTCATTCCCAGTCAAGGCCGCCATGCCCGAGGCGGTCTCATCTGTGAGACCGATATTCAAGACGGTATCCATCATGCCCGGCATGGAGAACTTCGCCCCTGAACGGCACGAAACCAGCAAAGGGTTTTTCGGATCGCCAAACTTCTTGCCGGTTTTCTTTTCGATGGCCTTCAATGCTTTTATTTCCTGTTCCCACAGTCCGGCAGGAAACTTCCCCATTTTTTGATAGGCGTTACACGCTTCGGTCGTCACTGTAAAAAACGGCGGGACAGGGACGCCCGCCCGCGTCATATCCAGTAAACCCGAGCCTTTGCCGCCCATCAGGGTTTTAACAGCATCCCATGAACCCCCGACAACCTTCTCCACCTCTTTTACTTCATCGAATAAATAGATCCACTTGGTCATTTTGACCTCCTTCAAGGATTGAATTATTTTTTTAATAATTAATATACAGATTGTGAAATATTTTACCAAAAACAGTCTAATTTCCAAATGACCAATATCACCAGATAAGTCGATTTCAATCCAACACCTTAATCAGGATACAAATCCAGCTGTAAACTTATTGCAAAGTTCAATAAGGGCTAAATAAGGGATAATAGACATGGAAAAATATGACCATAAAAATCCTAGTTATAGACGACGATGCTGCCATCACGGAATTAATAAGTGCACTGCTTAAAACGCATGGCTTTGATGTGATCACAACCAACAGCGGTTTGGAAGGTGTCCAACTTGTCAGGGAAAAGAATCCCGGCGTTGTACTCCTTGACCTCATGATGCCTGATTTGGATGGATGGCAGGTATGCAAAGAAGTTCGCACATTCAGCAATGTTCCGATTCTTATCCTGTCCGCCATCAACGACCCGGATATGGTTGCCAATGTTTTGGATATAGGTGCCGACGACTTCCTCGTCAAACCTGTATCCAGTGACATGCTTGTCGCACGGATTAGGAAGATGGTCAGGCAGACTGGCGCGCTGGATAAATCAAAACTGAATAATAGTGATTTATTTCCCCGTGCCACACAACCGCCTTCCTCCCAGTCTTAGCCTGCTTCAATATACGATCATGCCCGCCGCTTCGAGAGTGACGGGCATGATTATTTCACCTCAATAGTTTCAACGCGTTGGCAGTTTCTTTCGCAAACTCCATCATCGGCATGTGACCGGCGCCCCGCAGCACCACGATCTGCGAGGCTGGCAGGGCGGCCTTCATCTCTTGTGAACGCGCAAGCGGAATAAGCTCATCTTGAGCGCCATGAATAAGCAGCAATGGAAAGAGGAAGGACGAAAGAAGCGGCAATAAATCTTCCCTTTCGGCCATTGCTTTGAGCGCCCCAATCACGGCAGATGGTTTTTGTCTTTTCATCACGCCACGAACAGATGCCTGCACATTTGCTTTCGCAGAAAGCCTGGGGGTCATGGCTTCAACCACCACGCTCACCCCTTTTTCGGCTACATCCTGTGCAGTTTTATAACGTCCATCCCTGCGTTCAGGCGCATCAGCCGCAGCTTGTGAAGAGACCAGTGCCAGTCCGCTGACGCGCTGTGGATATTTTTTGGCAAACGCCAAAGATACATACCCGCCCATCGAATGACCTGCCACGGCAGTTTTCTTAATACCCAGGCGATCCAACAAACCAGCGATGTCGTCCGCCATATCGGAAATACAGTATGGATTATTCGACGTTGTAGATTCGCCAAACCCGCGCAGGTCAGGCAGGATCATGTCAAAATCATTCTCAAGCAAGGGTACGACCTGATTCCACGAGGTATGATCAAGCGGAAAACCATGGATAAGCAAAAGCGGCGCGCCCTGACCGCGACGGGCATAAGCGAGATGGATGCCGTTTACTTTGATGGTATTCATTTCCATTTCACCTCCACTTTCAATTTGCTGCCCAATTTTGATTTATAAAAAATATGCCCGTTGTCACGCCCAAATTCATGGACACGGCGCGTGAGGTCCACATCTGCCTTGCAGTATTCGGAAACTTTATCCAACTCGCCGGCTCTAAACCATTCGACCGACTGCACACCGCCTGCGGTTTTGGCAGCACCGAGTGTGGCGCTTGCAATGGCGTCGAGGCTGATGCGAAAGCCAAGTATCTTTTGCAGGTCGAGCAGCAGGTCAAGGGTCGGGAAAGAGGCGAAGCGTATTTCAGGCGCATACGGCTGAAGCACTTGATAGTCAAACCTGCGCAGATTGAATCCTATGATCTGGTCCGCGGATTTTAATTCTTCGATCAGGGCGGGGATATCCTTCTCCCAATAGACGGAGAAGTCGTTGATTCTTGTCGACCAGGTGACAGCGCAGGCGACCCGCAGTTTTTCAATGTTGGTGTAACCGCCGACATCCTGAAACAGATTTTGCGTCTCAAGATCAAAAAAGACCAGATTCATGCAGCACCCGCTGTAAACTCCTTCGTCATTTCTTCGCGCGCAAAAGATAAAGCCTGCTCGCGGTTTTCAATTTTACCGGCGGCTTGATTTTCACGGATGGCTTCCAGCAACTGACCCACGGCGGGACCAGGCTTGAGGTTTAATTCCTTCATCAATTCGTGACCATCCAGCAAACGCGGCGGGGCAACGACTTCTTCGGGCCGCTCCCAGTAATTTTCAAGCAGAATACGAGCGATATCAAGATAGGCAGTCCATGTTTCAATGGTAAGCTCGGTGGCGCGCGTGGCACGCAGGTCGGCAAGACCCAGCAGGATCAGGTCGATGCCTGCCTTGCCACTATCCCGAAAGAAACGGTAAATGGCTTTTCGTGAAGGTGTTTGTCTATCTGATTCCATACGGCCGGCAAAAAAGTGAATCCGCATGTGATATGCGATGATGTCATGCAGTCTATCGACCTCATCGTTACTGAGATTGAAGGCACGTGCACGCTGCGCGGCAACTTCCGCGCCTTTGAGGTCGTGATCGAAGAAGCGCATCCGGCCAGACTCATCAATCGTTTTTGTTTCAGGCTTACACACATCGTGGTAGAGCGCAGCGAAGAAAAGCAATGAACGATGTGAACGATCCACATTTAGCGGTCTGGCAAAGTGTTGTGCGATTTGCTCGCGATAGCGCCCCAAGCGCAAGCTCAGCAGGCCGGTGAACATGTCGTTCGTTTTTTCCGCGTCGTAACCCACGCGCAATCCAGAAATGATTTGATCGAGGTGGTCCAAGACAGCCCGGGTATGCGTCCAGACATCATAAACATGCGGCGGGGATTGTTCCACGCCCTTCATGGCAATTAATTCAGGCATTAAGTGTGAAAGCACGCCGAGCATCTCCAGCGCGCGGATGGAAACATTTGCTTTTGGACCGTTGAGAATCTTGAAAATTTCGTCACGCAGACGTTCTGCGGATATACGTCCGATCTGGCCGGCAGATTGCTTCATCAACTCACGGGTATTCTTCTCGATGCGGAATCCAAACGCCGCGGCTTGCCGCACCGCCCGCAAAATGCGGACGGGGTCATCTGATAATGAAGTGGGTGAGCAGGCGCGGATGACCTTGGCGCGAATGTCGTTTGCGCCTTCCATGGGGTCAATGATCGTGTTATCGCGCAGGTTGTAGGCCATGGCGTTGATGGTGAAATCACGGGCGCGCAGGTCTTCATCCAGATTTGCACCGCGATAGGTGGCGAAATCGAGGAAGATATGTGTGCCATCTTCCTGGGTCAGGACGACGCGGCCTGTGTCGCGTTCATCGTCCAGGGGCATGAAGTCAGCGTCGAGAGCGTTGGCAACTTTTCGAGCAATGGAGATGCCATTCGATGGCAGAACAAAATCAAAATCGGGTGAGAGGCGGGAAGTTAAAAAGTCGCGCACCGCTCCGCCGACAAGGTAAATTTCCTGATCGGCAGGCAGGGCTTCCTTTATCTTATCTATTAAAGGTGGAAGTGAAAAAGGGACTGGCATAAAAACGATCTCTGGTTTTTCTTTATAACGGCTGGACTGCGATGCACGCAAAGCCTGCTCAGGTGTGCCGCCTTGCGCAATGACACGTCCGCGCACGAGAGCCACCCAGCGACCTGTATAAGGCGAATGAAGTCCATCAGAATTGGCAGTTTCTTCATCCAAATTAATCATCAGGAGGACGGTTTATATTTGTTCAGGTCAACCACGCCGACGAAAGGCAGGTTGCGATAATACTCATCCAGGTCAAGTCCGTAACCAAATACAAATTTATTCGGAATGGTGAAACCGAGATAATGAATGGGGACATGCGCTTCGCGCCGTTCGGGCTTGTCGAGCAAAGCGCAAACTTTCAGGGTCTTTGGCTGGCGGGTCTCGAGCATTTGCAAAACGGCTGAAATGGTGTGTCCGCTATCTATAATGTCTTCGACCAACAGCACATTCCTGCCGCGAATATCCGTTTGCAGATCGAGAGTGACGCGCGCGGAGCCGGTTGATTCGCGCTTGCCCGCGCCATAGGATGAGACTGCCATGAAGTCCATCATGTGCGGTATGGAAATATGCCTGCTGAGGTCCACCATGAATGGCACGCCGCCGCGCAGGATGCAAATCAGCAGAAGGTCTTCAGTGGCATAATCCGCGCTGATTTGAACGCCCAGCTCTTTGACGCGCGCCTGTAAGGTTTCTGCATCGATCAATATTTCAGCCAGTACATCCTGGTAGTCTTGCATTTGATTAGTTCCTTAGTTTTTAGTTGCGCAGCTTGGTAGTTCTACCAACTACGCAACTACATAACTATATAACTACCCAACTATCTTGGGACTTCGTGATGCTGACGGCAGCGCGCTTCATATAATTCGGATGCGCCGACGATCACGATCGGTTCATCGTAACGGGCCGGCTTGCCATTGACCAAACGCTGGGTGCGGGAGGCATTGTCGCCACAGACCATGCAAATGGCATGCAGTTTCAGGACATCCTCCGCTTCAGCCATCAGGGTCGGCATGGAACCAAATGGTTCACCCCGAAAATCCGTATCCAGGCCGGCGACGATCACCCGCACATCACGCGAGGCCAACTCCTGGGCAACGATCACCACTTCAGGGTCGAAGAATTGCGCTTCATCGATACCGACGACGGTGGTGTCTTCATCAAGTTTCGAACGAATGTCTGCGGCTTTTTCAACAGGGATCGCATCAAAGGTGGAACCGGTGTGGGAAGCCACTTTTTCTGCTGCATAGCGCATGTCAATGGCGGGCTTGAAGACCTGCACTTTTTGTTTTGCAATCGTCGCCCTCACAAGCCTGCGGATCAATTCATCGGTCTTGCCGCTGAACATGGAACCACAGACAACTTCGATCAAACCATGTGTATGCTTCATAAAAACTCTCCGCCTTCACTCTGAAAGGGTAATAATGATTTTACTACCGTAATTTTACAACGCAAATTTTACGAATTGTTTTACATGATACAGAACATAAATTATGAAAACAGGCAGACGCTTTATGCATCTGCCTGTCTAGTTTACCTGAGAAACCTGTCTCTGACAAAGTGCCCGAAGGGTAAAGTCCCCGTAGGGTAAGTGGCCCGAAGGGCAAAACCTATTCGCCTGCTTCGGGTGCAGCGGCTTTTTCGGCTCTGGGAGATTTGAGCACTTCGGGAATTTCAAAACCCAGGGCGCGCAGCTTCTTCTTGGTTGCAGTCAATGAGGACTGACCAAAGCCGGCGATCTCCAACAAAGAGGCATCGCTTTCGCCGAGTTTTGCAATGATCTGACCAATGGTCAAAACACCGGCTTTCTTGAGCGCCTCGACCGCACGCGGCGCGAGGCCGAGATCGTCAATCGAGCGGTCGGGGGAAGTCAAAGACTCCTCCTTGGCTTTTTGCTGTTCCACATAGGTCTGGCGGGCGGAAAGCTTCTTGTAGAAGCGGTCCACCTGGCCTTCAACGTCAAGCAGCCTGGCCGACTCGCCGGTAAAGAACGGGTGGCAATTCGAGCACACGTCAATGCGCATTTCCTTTTTGGTGGAGGTGGTCACCCACGACTTGCCACAGGAAGCGCAGGTCACTTGCGTATCATAAACTGTAGGATGGATGTCTGCTTTCATCTTATTCAACCTCAGCCGGGATGATATTGACGCGCTTGCGCCCATGCACTACATCGAACATTACGATCCCGTCTGCGATTGCGAACAGGGTATCGTCCTTACCAACTAATACGTTTTTGCCCGGCTTGATCTTGGTGCCGCGTTGGCGAACAAGAACATTGCCAGAAAGAACAAATTGACCGGCATAACGCTTTACACCCAAGCGTTGAGAGTTACTGTCACGGCCGTTGCGGGTTGATCCTCCGCCTGTTTTATGTGCCATTTCTACCTCGCTTTACTTCTTTTCAGTCTTCTTGGCTGTTGTCGACTTTGAAGTCGGTTTTTTTGCTGTCGCAGACTTCTCCCCCTTCGGGGACTTTGCAGCGGGCGCTTTTTCAGACTTCGCCTTCGGGGACGAGGTCGCCGCTTTTTTCGGCGCCTTGGCCTGCTTCTCGACCTTGGCCTCTTCCTTCACTTCGGCCTTTTCTACCCTGGCTGCGGGCTCTTTCTTCGCGGCAGCCTTGCGTTCTTCACCGGGCTTGCCAATGAAATCGATCATCAAACGGGTATATTGATGACGATGTCCACCCTTTACACGGATGCGCTTCTTCGGGCGATATTTGAAAGAAATAACCTTGGGGCCCTTTACGTGTTCCGCAACTGTGGCGGAGACTTTGATCTCACCCACAGTGGGAGTTCCAACCATGACGATGTCTTCATCGATCATCAGGAGGACGCGTTCAAAGTCAAACTTTTTACCTACTTCATAGGCAAGGCGATCCACATCAATGGTGGAGCCTTCGACGGCGCGGTACTGTTTGCCGCCACTTTCAACGATGGCAGTTCTCATTATTTATGATCTCCAGTCATTCACTTCGCCGCACATCCTGCGGACCTTGCACCCCTTCGATACGCCCAATTGGGCTACTCAGGGCAAGTCTACGCCGAACGGTGGGGAAGCTGGGTTAATTACAGGCAACCACCCCGGTTCTAACCTCCGGGGCTGAAGCGGAGGGTATTATACATGCGGGTGGGCGCACCTGTCAACGATTCTGACAGTCAAAACAACCTTGTTGACAGGAGTTCTTTTCTCGTATATGCTGAATTATCATTATCCAAAACGAGGAGATTATCCAATGAACGGACTCATTCAATTCGGCACAGTAAAAGGGCATCTCGCAAAGCCTGAAGGCAGTGGACCTTTTCCCGCCATGATCGTCATTCAGGAATGGTGGGGATTGGATGCGCAAACCAGGTCCATTGCAGACCGTTTTGCAAAGGAGGGTTATCTGGCTTTCGCGCCCGACCTTTATCACGGCGAACTGGCGCAGCTTGGCGACGGCAACACCGCCATGAAACTCGCGCAAAAGTATGGCCCCAACGCAGCTGGAGATTTGGAGTCGCTTTTCGATGCATTGACATCCCATCCTGATTGCAGTGGCAGGATCGGCAGTGTGGGGTTTTGTTTCGGCGGGCGGATGTCGCTTTTATTAAGTACCACACGCCCCGTCACTGCGGTTTGCACTTTCTACGGCGGCGGGATGCAGACCGTCTTCGATCAATTGCGTGCAAATCTAAAAGCGCCCGTGCTTGGATTTTTCGGCGACGCAGATGTTTCCATTCCTGCCGGGACTGTGGAAGAGTTCGATAAACTACTCGATGATATCGGCGTGGAACATGAGATCATTATGTACCCAAATTCAGGCCACGCCTTCTTCCGCGACAGCGACCCGCAGGTTTACAAACCCGAGGCGGCAAAGGATGCCTGGAAACGCGTGAAAAAATTCTTCGCGAAAAATTTGGGCTAGGGTTTGGAGCGGGAGCTTATCCCGCTCTTTTTATTGACAAAACCCATTGCATACCTTACCCTCGCTTCATGCTTAACCCTTCGATACCGCTCAGGACAGGCCTCAGCCCGCTTCAGCGTCAGGTTATTGAATCTCCCCTTGACCATAAATTCTTCGTCTGCGGTGCCGCAGGGACAGGGAAAACTACAGCAGGTGTTGAGCGAATGCGCTATTTGCTTGCGCAGGGCGTCCCAGCCGATACCATTCTCATGCTCACCCCGCAGCGGACTCTGCAAGAGCCATATCTTGATCTGCTTTACAGTCCCGAGCGGCGCGCTGGCGGAGAGGTCACCTCCGCGACGATCGGTGGTCTTGCCAAACGCATGTGCGATCTGTTCTGGCCCATCGCCGCAGAAGCGGCTGGATTCAAAAATCCAGAACTTCCCCCGATCTTTCTCACACTTGAAACCGCGCAATATTACATGGCATATCTGGTACGCCCCCTACTCGAAGAAAAGGGATATTTTCAATCCCTCACCATTAACCGCAACCGTTTATATTCCCAGATCCTGGATAATTTGAACAAAGCCGCAGTGGTTGGCTTTTCATATAGAGAGATCGGCTCGCGGCTGGACTCCGCCTGGTTTGGCGACCCCGCCCAACGCCATATCTACACCGAGGCCCAGGAATGTGCAACTCGCTTCCGCGAATACTGCCTGAACCATAACCTGCTGGATTTCTCTCTTCAACTTGAAATCTTTACCGATATTTTATGGCGGCAGGAACAAGTCCGTGCTTATCTCTCGCATACCTATCGTCACCTCATTTACGACAACGTGGAGGAAGATCATCCTCGAGCACATGACCTGATCGGCGAATGGCTCGCGGATTTTAACTCGGCCCTGCTGATCTACGACAATGACGCGGGGTATCGAAGTTTCCTCGGAGGCGATGCAGTTACGGGCGCGGCATTGAGCGCAGGGTGTGATGAAATCGTCGAGTTCAACGGGTCATTTGTCTCCTCAGAAAATCTCGCTCGATTATCCAACTCGCTCGTCTCTGCAATAAGAAATGAAAACATCCCATCGATCGATACAAACCACACCCTGGAATTCATCCTTTCACATTTTTATCCTGAAATGCTGGATGGGATCGTCCGCAGGGTCAAATCCTTGATCGAAGAAAATGGCCTCCCTCCTTCAGAGATCGTCATCCTGGCGCCGTATCTTTCGGACGCATTACGTTTTTCCATTACAAACCGCCTGGAGGAGGCAAATATTCCCTGGCGCACGCAGCGCCCGTCACGATCCCTGCGGGATGAAGCTGCCAGCAAAACATTACTCACACTTTCTGCACTGGCGCACCCGCATTGGAATATCCGCCCCACAAAATTTGATATGGCTCACGCGCTCATGTTGGCCTTGAACACGGATTTGATCCGCGCACAGCTCTTAACGGAGATCGTTTATCGCACAAAAGATTTTCAGCTTTCAACCTTCGAGGCAATCAAACCCGAAACACAGGAACGCATTACTTATGCACTCGGCTCACGCTATACCAATTTACGAAACTGGCTGGAAGAGTATCGTTCAAGCGCTCCCCTGCCCCTGGATTTCTTCCTGCGGAAATTGTTCGGCGAGGTGATCTCGCAACCCGATTACGGCTTCCATTTAAACCTGGATGCGGTGCGTGTGGCAGCCAGTCTGATCGAATCGATCAAGAAGTTCCGCAATGCAATGGAACCTTCCTATGTAAGCATGGACAGTCCCGCCTTCGATCTGGGGCGCGAATACCTCGCCATGCTTGAAGACGGTGTGATCGCCGCGCAATATTTGGAATCATGGCGCAGCGAAGACAAGGATGCGGTTTTGGTTGCGCCTGCACATACTTTTCTGATGATGAACCGGCCTGTGACGGTTCAATTCTGGCTCGACCCGGGTTCAAACGGATGGACACAGCGCCTCTCGCAGCCCCTGACACAACCGTATGTTTTATCCCGTCATTGGGAATCAGGCCGCACCTGGACGGACGCAGATGAAGTCAACGCAGAGACCGAATCGCTTGCGCGTCTGGCTGGCGGATTACTGGGTCGCTGCCGCGAAAAAATATTTTTAGCGATCGCGGATTTGAGTGAGACGGGCTTCGAGCAGCGCGGGACCTTGTTAAGGGCATTTCAAAAGGTGATTACCCTGGGAACAGGTAATTAAATGGCAGGCATCACGAGACCTTGAAAGGCTTCTTGATCTAACGCGTAAACCTGCCGGCAAATCATCCCGCCAGAAATGATAATGTCGAAGGACGGGTTCCCAAATATCGAGTTGGAGATTTCGCATGGCAGGCTGAATCAACCGGCGGTTGGATAATCACCCTTGACCCAAATCTATCAAGTAAATAGAATAATAGCCAGACACAGATCATTTCGGAGCAACAATAATGACAAAACTAAGTTACAGCACTTTCGGATTAACGAATTTAGATTTTCTGGATGCAATTGACGTTGTAGATAAAACGGGATATCCAGGAATTGAACTTTCCTTTCATCGCGACCAGTTCAATCCATTCGAAATAACCGACAAATATATTGAAAAAATAAGACGACGCTTTGAAACAACGCGGGTGAAACCGGTTTGTGTGGCGACTGCCTCTCATTTTTTCACGCCTTCCAGACCTCATGAACCTTCCCTGATGTGCATCGATCTGGCCGGCAGAAAGCGCCGCATCAACCTGGTTAAGAGGGGAATTGAAGTAGCCAGAAAACTGGGTGTTCCGCTCGTTACCTTTGGCAGCGGTTTTATAAGGGACGAGCATGTCGCCAATCCCTCGATAAACCCAAGACAATTGCTGGTGGACAGCATCCGCCAGTGTCTGCGGGAAATTCAGGAGGCAGACGACATCACTCTGTTGATCGAGCCGGAACCGGGAATGTTTATTGAAACTCTGGACCAGGGCATCAGTCTGGTTGATGAAATCGATTCACCCAACTTCAAATTGCATTTGGATTTGTGTCATAATTATTGCTCTGAAGTCGACTATATTTCCGCTCTGGCAAAAGCCGCTCCCTACGCACGCTACCTGCACGTTTCCGATGCCCAGCAGGGTTATAACTTAAAAATTATCCGGATGTCTGAAAATATGGCGGTCAACCTGGACTTTGCGGGGTATCTGGTGTATTCCCCTGAAACCGCCGATTTTCTATTGCTCGACAGGCAAAACCCGATTTATTTTTATGATGACCAACCCACCGAGGAACAACGGAAAAGGATTGAAGAGATGGTGGCCGGGGCAGACATCAAAGAGGCGATAGGGTATGTGGATTACAACAGCTTATATGCCGGCTCAACTGAATTCGAGGATGAAATTTTCACCTATCTAATTTCGGTCCCGGGATTAAGTTTTGACGTTTTAGAAAGAGCAAAGCCGGTTATTAATTATTTAAGGACAACCAAAAATTCGAACGGTAAAATATTAATGGACAAGATGGTGGCCAATACGCTTACAGGCATCGCACATTATCATGAAATTCCCGGGGAAGGGAGCCTTGATTTTGGAGCAAGCTTCAAGGCTTTAAACGAAAACGGCTTTTCAGGGTATGCCTCCGTTGAGCTGTACCACCATGTTGCTTCATGGGAAAAAGCCCTGACGGATAGTTTTAAGCATCTGTCCAAATATGTTGAAGGAAATTGACACCCTGGGAGCGGAGGGACCCTGAAACCGAATGGGTGCGAACCGGTTTCTTGAGCGGAACAGACATTACCGCATTTCACGAATCTGCCAAATGAACTGTATTCCATCAATTAGTTAATCGAATTAAATCAAATCTAGGAGTTGATTATGTTAAGTCTTGAACAACTGGGTTGGGAAATCCACACTGTCGGAGAACTTGATCACAGGAAATTAAAAGCGCCCCATGTAAAGTTGCGGGGTATTACAAAAGGTGAAAACGGCGACGCGGTTTATTCCATCGACCTGCGGATCAACCAGCCGAACACAAATTATATGTCGACGACTGAATTGCATTCATTTGAGCATTTTTTACTGGCGGGTTTCAGGAAATACATGCGGGAGAATTTCATCAGTGTGGCTCCGATGGGATGCCAGACGGGCTTTTACCTTATCTTGCTGAATGAAGGCGATGCAGGAAAAATTTGCGCCGTATATGAAGCCATTTTAAACGACATATTAATCGCGAAGGAAGTGCCCTACGCCAATATCAGGGAGTGCGGCCATTTTGAGAATCACAATTTGGATCTTGCAAAAGATATTGCCAGGAGGCTGTTGGAATCAAAATCTAGCTGGCGACAGGTTATATGACGAACGGAATGCAAAAATGGCGCGTCTCTTATCAACGCAGCATTGAATACGAGGTTGTGAACTGCCCCAACCTTTTCGATCCGCAGAATGAGGCCTTGTTATCTGTGGGTAAAAGGGAAAACACCCGCAGGTTTGTGGTTGTGGACAGCAACATAGAAAAGCATTATTCGACCGAGATAAAAGATTATTTCCAGTGCCATAAAATCGACGCAAAGATCTTAACCTTCCCCGCGGGGGAGGTAAACAAGTCCATGGAAAACTATCTCTGGATCTTGCATGAATTGGATGCATTTCCCATCAACCGCAGGGACGAGCCGATCATCGCCATCGGCGGCGGCGTTCTCACCGATGTGGTTGGATTTGTGGCCGGCAGTTATCGCCGCGGAGTGCCGCACATAAAAATACCGACAACCTTGATGGGATATGTGGACGCCTCGATCGGCATCAAGAGCGGGATCAATTTCAACAGCAGCAAGAATCGACTGGGTTCGTTCGAACCTCCGAAAAAGGTCTTTTTGGACAGAACCTTCCTGAAAACCCTGCCGACCCGCCATATCTTAAACGGCGTGTGCGAAATCCTGAAGTTGGCCATCATCAAGGATGCGGCGTTGTTCGAACTGCTCGAATCTCATGGAACCGAATGTGTGGATGCGAAGTTTCAGGATGATATCGGCGCGTCGATCCTGGACCATTCCGTCGAGGGGATGCTTGCAGAATTGCAGCCTAATTTATTCGAAGAAGACCTGGCACGCAAGGTGGATTTCGGCCACACTTTTAGCTACGGGCTTGAAACCGTTCACGATTCACAATTACTGCACGGTGAAGCTGTCCTGATCGACATAGTAATATCGGCGATTTTAGCCAGGGCAAGGAATTTACTATCCGATAAGGAATTGAACAGGATATTCGATCTAATCGCCAAACTGGGCATCGTGCCAAGCCATGAGTATATGGACGCGGATCTGTTATGGAGGTCCCTGGAGGAGCGCATATACCATAGAAACGGATTGCAGAGAGTCCCATTGCCTCACGGGATGGGAAATTGCATATTTGTAAACGATATTAAGTTCGAGGAGATTCAATCTGCCTGCAGGATGCTGGAAAACAAGACGGTGACCAATGACACAATTTAAGAATACTGATTATGAAGAAATAAAGAAGTTTGACAAGGTCGCCCAAATTTGGTGGGACCCGCAGGGCTCGATGGGTACGCTGCATACCATCAACCCCTTGCGCACGCAATTTATAGCCGGCAATCTGAATATGCATAATTGTACAATACTGGATGTGGGCTGCGGGGGCGGCATTTTAACCGAGGCGCTTGCAAGAACCGGCGCACAAATAACAGGAATTGATTTATCTGAAGCATCCCTTGAAATCGCACGGCGGCACGCCAAGGAACAAGGCTTGAATATTGATTATCGTTATGAAAGCATCGAGCAAGTCGCTGAAAAACACGCGGGAAAATTCGACGTTATAACCTGCATGGAGATGCTGGAGCATGTTCCAGAGCCCGATAAAATCATCTCAGCCTGTTCGCGGCTGTTGAAACCGGGCGGTCACGCTTTTTTTTCGTCGATTAACCGTACCTTTAAATCGTTCTTATTTGCGATCGTCGGCGGTGAATACATCCTGCACCTGCTGCCGAAAGGCACGCATACTTACAAAAAGTTAATTCGTCCGGTTGAATTGAAACTGTGGGCGCATGAAAACGATCTGGAATTCCGGCGTCTTTCCAGTTTAATCTACAACCCGTTCAACGGGAAATTCAAGGTTGTGGAAAAGGAAGACGTAAACTACATGGCTCATTTCGTGAGAAAATAATCAATCGGATGACAGGGTATAAATATGAAACGATTCTTTGCATTGTCTAGAACTACTCATGGCATTTTGGACATGGCTACACCCGCCTTTTGCGCCTTGCTGTGGCTTGGCCATTTTCCATCGATAACGGTCATTCTATTGTCGGTATTCACGGCTTTTGCGGCATACACAGCCATCTACGCTCTAAACGATTTAATTGGCGTAAAAACCGACAGGGAAAAATTTAGCGGCGGTGAAATAAACCCGGGATATTCGGTGGAGGCTTCCGAACAGCGCTATCCACTGGCACAGAACCTATTAAGTATTAAAAGCGGTCTGCTTTGGATGGGAGCCTGGTTCACCCTGGCCCTTATAGGTTCGTATTTGCTCAATCCGGTTATCGTTTTCATCCTGCTTGCCGCCACCGTTTTGGAAATCATCTATTGTCTCCTGCTTAAGGTCACCTACTTGAGAGTCCTTGTGAGCGGGGTTGTCAAGTCGAGCGGACCCATTGCGGCAGTTTTTGCCGTGGACTCCAATCCATCGCCGTATTTATTGTTATTGCTGTTTGGCTGGTTATTCTTTTGGGAAATAGGCGGGCAAAATATACCGGCGGACTGGAACGATACCGTTGAGGACATCCGCGTTCATGCGAAGACAATTCCCATTCGATTCGGCGTTGATAAGGCGGGGCTGATCGTTATCACAGCTCTGACGCTGACGGTCGTTGTAAGTGGTTTTCTACCCCTGATTTCTTCTGCAAACCTTGGCCTGCCTTATATTTTGGCGAGTTTGATTATTGGATATGTATTTCTCCTGCAGCCGGGTTTTCAACTTTACAAATTAAAAGAAGGACGCCTTGCGGGCAGGTTGTTTGATAAAGCCAGTTATTATCCGGGGATGCAACTTGTGTTGATCTCCATTTTCATAGTGCTTAATATGATCTTAAGCGCTTAACTCAAAAGCACACAAGGCGGGAGAAGTATTAGTACGCACATTTGCTCAGACACAGGACCCGAAGGTTTCTTTGCCTGACCCGCGAACTAACGTGTGGCGCGAAGTGCTGAATACAACGGTTTAATCGCTGTTGACGCATTACGGGCACAAGAGTAAAATCTAGCCAGACTAGACAGAAAGGACTGTCCATGAACACGATCTGGCAAATTCAGGATGCAAAGAATAAATTGAGCGAACTGATTGCGCGCGCCATCAAGCAGGGACCTCAATTGATTACCAAGCACGGGGAGAAGACCGTCGTGGTCATTTCATATGCCGAATACGAAAAATTACGCAAATCGCAGGGCAAACTCTCCGAATTTTTCCGCGCCTCCCCATTGGCAGGTGTTGACCTGAAACGCGACAATTCCCTGCCGCGCAAGGGTATCGAGCTATGAAGTGTTTGCTCGATACCTGTGTCGTTTCGGAATTGGTTGCCAGACAGCCGAACCAAAAAGTAGTTGAATTTGCCGACACACTTGATTCCGATGATGTTTATTTGAGCATCATCACGGTTGGGGAAATCACGAAAGGGATCGAAAAACTTTCCAAATCAAAAAGAAAACAGGAATTGCAGACCTGGCTCAGGGAGGATTTACTTATCCGCTTTGACGGGAAGATCGTCCCACTGGATGCTGATGTCCTGATGGAATGGGGTGCTTTATCTGCACGCATGGAGTCGTCAGGCCGAACCATGCCCGCCATTGATTCGTTGATCGCCGCAACTGCGTTGGCGCACCAATTCAAATTGGTCACCCTTAATGTGGATGACTTTGAAGGCACGGGCGTGGAAATCGTCAATCCGTGGGAAGATTAACCATCTGAGACCCTCAAGGTTTCCTTGACCGACTCGCGAAACTCCTTGCAAGACTGCCTCACCAGACATGACGAAGTTTCACGCGGGAAACCTTTAGGGTCTGCACGCAGGGTTATTGATGGCGGTTCAGAAGGTTTACAACGTGCTAAAATAGTACGAGAAGCAAGGAGATAAAATGGTACTCACCTCTCATACTCAAAACTTACTGGCTGATTTACAAAAAATCCTGTCGCTTAATGAAGATGAAATCGTTCAGCGCGGCATTGCACAGGCGACAACAGATCGCATTATTGAATTGCGCCAGCGCGCAGGACAATTGACGGAAAATTATGGAAGCATTGAGAAACTTGAATCGCAGGGCAAAAATGTTTCTGCCGATGACCACACGCTTTATACAGACTTACTGGAATGGCGGTCAGTGCGGCATGAACTTGAACAGTTAACCCACTTTCTGGAGACCGTGTGAGCATCTGGCACGCATCCATCGTCCGAATCTTGCGGGAAAGTGGACTATTTTTTGATGTTCAACTCGCGGGGGGAAAAGTACGCGCCTTTCTCAGCCAGACACGGTTTCTTGATATTCACTTCGACCCAACTACCAACAGTTACTCCTACGCTCTGATTGACCTAACACTTCCATATGTTGGCGACAAAAGAATATTCGGCTGGGACGATTTCCCACATCCTCATTACGCCGCGCTCACAAGCCTAAAAAGTTACCCGCACCATTTTCAAGATCGTCTTCCCAGCGGGGAGTGGCAATTCTCTGAGTCAACTTTTCGCGGGAATGTCGAAAAGGAAATTCACGAAGTCATCGAAACAATTCGTCAGCGCACATCGGGTGAGAGATAATTCCTCGCCCGATTTTTCAAAACATTAGAGACCCTAAAGGTTTCCTTAACGACTCGCGAGCCTGCCAGCAAAACCATCCCGCCAGAGGTGGCGAAGGTTCACGCGGAAAACCTTTAGGGTTTGATGGTTGTTCAGAAGGTTTTACAAGAAGGAAGCGAAAATGAATGATGAACAATGGAAACGAATTGGTAAAGCGATGAATCAAGCAGTTACACCAATGTTGGAGAAAATATTTGAAGATATGAGGCAGGTTGGTAATGCTTATTTTGCAAGTATTCAGCCGCAATTAACCGAAGCTTTTAATCAAATTTTTCAGTCATTACAACCACAGCTTGAAAAGATAGCAGAAAATTTTGAGGTTATGCTAAAGACTGTCGAGGCTGACGCAGAAATCATAGCTCCATTATTAGAGAAGTCGAATTAATGGATTACCCCATCAATGCCGTACAGTTTAATTTTTAAAGTAAAGGAATTAGCAAACAACAAAGACACCAGGGTTGAAGCGGTAGAAGAAGTATTTCTTGAATACTTTGAAAAAAATGATTTGGAAATGCTTCAAGAGATGATTACATCATGGGAAGTTAGTCACCCTTTTGCTCAAAGAAAACACATTATTCACGATGCCTTTGATGCCCATAAAGCTGGAAAATACACATTATCCATACCAGCCTTGTTACCTCAAGCAGAGGGTGTATTAAGTAGCATAACTGGAAAAGGAGGAGGAAATCCTTACAAGTTATTTGATGAAACAATACAGCAAGAATACCCCGACATCCTTAATAATATAACAAAAGACATTTTACTCAAATTCGCAACAAGCTTGTATAAAGGAATAAAACCTGAATACTTTACTACCGATAAACTTTCTTTATGGTTGAAATCAGAGGATATAAGGGAAAGCGATTTTATGAATCGCCATGCAATTCTCCATGGAATTCATATCAACTATGCAAGCAAAATAAATTCACTAAGAGTATTTTTGCTTTTAGACAGTTTATATTTTTTAGTTTACGATGAAAATCTTATGGCTTAACTATGAGCCGTTACCAACTTATCACATACAGATTTTCATTCATCACACTTGACACTTGACACCTCGACACATGACACCTAATTTCTCCCCCCGTCCCTCTCAACAAAACATCCTCCGCTACGATGGCGGGCGGCTTGGTATTGCCGCCGTGCCTGGCGCGGGCAAGACACACATCCTATCCGCGCTCGCGGCGCAGATTATTCATGGCAACGTCCTGCAGGATGGGCAGGAGGTGCTGATCGTCACGCTGGTCAACTCGGCGGTGGATAATTTCAAGAATCGCATCGAAGGTTTTTTCGATAATAAAATTCAGGCGCTTTATAAATATCGCGTGCGCACCCTGCATGGGCTGGCGCATGACATCGTCCGAGAGAAGCCTGCCGGCGTGGGATTGGAGAATCAATTCAGCATCATCGACGAGCGCGAGGCCGACTTCATCCGCCGCGAGTCGGTCAATGCCTGGCTGTCGGCTCATCCCAATTTTCTGGATGACTATCTCGACCCCGCGCTGGATGATTCCAAACGGGATTGGATTCGCCGCCAGCAGTTGCCTAATTTGGTGGACTCGCTCGCGCTGGCATTTATCCGCTCCTCGAAAGACCGCCTGCTGACTCCCGAAAGCCTGCGCGCCAAACTCGACCCTTCGACAGGCTCAGGGCAGGTTCATCCTTTCGCCCCGCTGCCTCTTGCTGAACTCGGCTGGAGCATTTACGCGGACTATCAGCGCGCGCTCGCCTATCGCGGCGCGGTCGACTTTGACGACCTGATCCGTCTGGCATTGACCCTGCTGCAAAATGACGAGGAATATCTGGAACGATTACGTTTTCGCTATCCTTTCATTTTGGAGGATGAAGCGCAGGATTCGAGTCTGTCACAGCAGAGGATACTTTCACTATTAAGTGGTGGTCGAGCGCAAGCAGTCGAGACCACAAGGCAACATGAAACTGCTGGTTTCGATACGCCCCGCGAAGATCAGCGGGGCTACTCAACCAGCGGAGGTAACTGGGTCAGGGTCGGTGACCCAAACCAAGCCATCTTTGAAACCTTCACCACCGCTGACCCAGACTTGCTGCGCGATTTTATTCGGGCAAATCCCAATGCGGACATGCCCGAGTCGGGGAGGTCACAGCCTGCGATCATTGCGCTGGCGAATCATTTGATCGATTGGGTGATGACCGCGCATCCTGACCCGAACGTGCGCACGGCGTTGTCTCTGCCGCATATCGTGCCTGCTCCTGAAGATGACCCGCAACAGAATCCGCCTGATGACCCCGATGGGATTAAATTCATCAGCAGGAAGTACACGCCCGAAGAGGAATTGGAAGCGGTGGTCAAGTCGGTCATGGGTTATTTGGATTCGTTTGCAGATTTTCCACAGGAAGAAAAGCCGACCATCGCGGTACTTGTCCCGCGCAATCAACGCGGCGTGGAAGTGGTTGAGTTGCTCAGGAAGCGCGGCGTGGAAGCCATCGAGTTGATCTCGTCCACGGCCAATACGCGCGCGGCGGCGGGGTCTTTGAATTATTTATTGTCCTATCTGGCAGACCCGCAGTCCGCGCGAAAATTATCGAAGGCGTATGAGGTTTGGAGGCGGGATTGGCGCGAGGACATGTCATTGCGAGGGCACAGCCCAAAGCAATCTCCTGTTGATGAGGAGATTGCCAACAATGAAGGGATTGCTTCGACGGACGAACGCCGTCTCGCAACGACATCAGATCAGGAGGAGACTGCTTCGTCGCAACAAACTCTGCTCGCAATGACATCGGCTTTATTACGCAAGCTGGTTGATGTGGAAAATTTCATCGCGCCCCTCACCCCTGGCCCCTCTCCCAAAGGGCGAGGGGAACCGTCAGATTGGCTGGCAACTATCGCTGAGTCAGAGGCGGAGCAGATCATCCAGGAGTTGGCCGAGTTTCGAGTCAATGTCCGCCGCTGGTTGAATGCGGTCACGCTACCGATCGATCAATTGGTGCTGACGCTGGCGCAGGATGTGTTCAGCGAAGCGTCGGATCTGGCGCTGGCGCATAAACTGGCGCTGATGCTGAGGGGCGCCGCGAACGACCACGCAGATTGGCGCCTGCCTGAGTTGACCTCGGAACTGGCGGTGATCGCGAAGAACGAGCGGCGCTTCATCGGTTTCTCGTCGGACGATTCGGGCTTTGACCCTGAACGGCACCGCGGGGTGGTGGTGGTGACGACCATGCACAAGGCGAAGGGACTGGAGTGGGACCGCGTGTATATGATGTCGGTCAATAATTATGACTTCCCGTCGAACATGCCGAACGACCGTTTTATTGCGGAGAAGTGGTTCGTGCGGAGCGGAGTGGTTTCGATACGCCCTGCGAAGGGCGCGCAGGGCTACTCAACCAACGTTCCGTTGAATCTGGAAGCCGAGGCGCTGGCGCAGTTGACCGCGCTCGAGTCGACGAGTGAATATGATTTTTATGAGGAAGGCGCGGCGACGATGCAGTCGCGGCTGGGATACGTGAAGGAACGCCTGCGTTTGTTGTACGTGGGCATTACGCGCGCGAAGAAGGATCTGATCGTGACGTGGAATTCAGGTCGTCAGGGTGACGCGACGCCGAGTCTGGCGATGTCTGAGTTGATGGGGTGGCGGGAAAACTTCCAGTAAAAGGATAAATATATGCCGTCAATAACTAACAAACAATTAAAAGGTAATTTTGCGGAAAACCTTGTAGCGGAATGGATAAGCCGCGTATGTTTAGTTAGACCTGTGGCTGTGGGAACAGATATAGGGATCGACTTATACTGCGAATCAATTGTCGAAAATAACCCCTATTTGCATTTTTGGGTTCAAGTAAAAGCAATTGGTGAAAAAGACATAACAAAGAAAGACGGCGTTGAATTTGCATCTTATAGATTTACACGGAGCCACTTGGAATATTGGTCGAGGCAACCAATACCTGTATACGCATTTCTAGTTCCTGTTATAGGCTGGCCTCCTAAATACCCCGACCGAATTTATAGTGTGAATATAACTCGACATGTCGTTATATCTGGTCTTCCTGAAGCAGGTACAATCCGATTGGAAACCTCTGACTGTACGGAATTTGTGAATATCGACAAAGATTGGAATCAATTTATTACTCAAATAGTGCCTACTGATACTGCAATCCTCTTGTTTAGCAAAGGCTTGGTCTCAAATATCAACTTTCATAAAACTGAATATCAACATTTTCCTCGTGGCATTGCTCTAAAGTATGGTGAAGAGATACTAGAAAAAGTTCGAGATGCTGTGGTAATTCTTGGCTCCGAAACTCTAGAAAGTATAAGCGATGAAAATAAAGGCTTTCGTCGTATTTGTGAGGGAATAGCATCCTTTTTCATCCCAAGCATACATGAGTTGGGAGTCAACTTTTTAATTGAATCAGCGCTGAAAGATGGAGATATTCCAAGAGCACTCCGATATGTTGATCTCATTAAAACTGAAGTTTTAAAGCGAACAGATATTGATGATACTAAGAAGGAAGAATACCAATCAAAGATTGAGAAATTGAGAAAGAAAATAATAAACATAGAATAGATATTTTGAACGAAATTTGTAATCGATACAGTGATGTGACGCCGAGTCTGGCGATGTCCGCTTGATGGGGTGGTGCAATCGAACGAATATGAAGAATGAAAAACGGTCTCGGACGGAATGTCAACGCCGGGCTAAAGCCGCTGCTCAATGCATGGAAGCGATTTCGACAAGCTCAATCCACTGCCTTCGGGCTGGCACAACGAGTCGGATTTATCCGACTTTCATGAACTGAGGCAGGGACTGCGTAGCGCCCCGCCGATTCAAGGATGAAAAACGGTCTCGGACGGAATGCCAATGGGCCCCACCCGTCCTTCGGACACCCTCCCCAAATCCGCGAAGAAAATCTCACAAGCCATTCAAATTACATAGCGCAGATTTGGAGAGGGAAATGCGTTGCAAGATAAAAAATGGTCTCGGACGTAATGTTAACGGGACCGTTTTTGTTTTGATAGCCCGTCCATTCACAGAATCGACTAGAATCCAATTTGATGGATAAAATCTTTCGAACTTTAGTTGATGACAATTTTTCAAACCTGGCAGGGCTGACCGTTGACGCATCCATCCCTGTGCCTGAACATATTATTAATGAGATTATTCATGCGTCTCTTCGGGGGAATAAAAATATTAGCGAGTGTCACGTGTCCATTGGCGGGCAGAATAAGATTTCTGCAATCATAAAAACACCGCTTTGGCTTTGGCCAATAAATATCAAGTTAAAACTTGAAAGAATCGTGGATATTGTTGGTTCTCCAATGGTCAGAGCTTCGTTGGAGAATAACGTTTTATTGGGGCAGTTGGGGTCATTGTTTAAGGCGTTGCCAAATGGGATCAATATTCATGGGAATCAGGTCATTATCGATTTGCGGTCCCTGCTTGAAACGCCAGAACAGAGACAAATGCTTGATCTGGTCAAGTCCGTTGAAATCAGAACGGAACAAGCTAAATTAATTCTCGATGTTAAGATCAAAGTTGATGAATGAAAAAACGGTCTCGGGCATAATGTCCACGAGATCGTTTTTGTGTTTGTGCTATAATGCCAGAAATTCGGAATTTCCGATTTTCTGGAGAAAGCTTATGACGACCCTACAAATCCGCAGTAAAGGAACGATCACCCTCCCCGCCAGTTTACGCAAAAAATACAAACTGGAGGAAGGTGAGGTTTTGACAATCATTGATTTGGGTGAAGGGACAATTTTGCTCAAACCAATGGTTTCCCAGGTGAACAAACTGTCCAACCGAATTGCAAAAAGGCTTGGTGAGGAAAATATTACTCTAGATGATCTATTGCAAACATTAGATGAAGAACGCAAAATTTACTACCAAGAAAATTATGTCAAGAAATAGGCTGCGGGGAAACCTTCATGGCAAAACTAAACATATTTCTCGATAGCAGCGCCTTGATCGCAGGCGTCATTTCAGAAACTGGCGCAGCTCATGTTTTACTCCAACTGGGGGAAAGTGAAGATATTTTGCTGACAATAAGTGAAATGGTAATTGCCGAGTCAGAACGTTCGATAGCGAAAAAATCCCCGAGAAATTTAAATGATCTACGAAACTTGATCAAGGCCGCAAAACTAAGAATTGTCCACGATCCATTGAACAAAGAAGTGGATAACAATCTTTACCTGATTGGCGATCCAAACGATGTTCCAATTTTGATTGCTGCAATGAAAGCCAACGTGGATTATCTCGCCACACATAACCGTAAGCATTTTTTTGATGATCCAAAAGTAGCGGAAAGGTCTGGTCTCAAGATTGGAACGCCAGGTGATGCGCTTGCCTGGATAAGAGAAAATTTATAAGCGGTGTACCGCGGAAGCCACTTCGGGCTGATGAGCGAGTGCGGTTGTCAACGGATCGCTTCGCGTAACGGATGAGCGGATGAAAGCGGATGCACGGGCGTGCATAATTGAAAAACGGTCTCGGGCCTAAAGTCAACGGCCCCACCCGACCTTCGGTCACCCTCCCCAAATCCTCAAGTTAGATCACATAAGCTATTCTGTTTATATAATACGGATTTGGAGAGGGAAATGCGGCGCAAATTAAAAAACGGTCTCGGGCGTAATGTCAACGGCCCCACCCGACCTTCGGGCACCCTCCCCAAATCCGCAAGAGAGATTACATAAGTCACTTAATTTACATACTGCGAATTTGGAGAGGGAAATGCGGAGCAAAATGAAAAACGGTCTCGGATGGAATGTCAACGGGATCGTTTAATGTTTTTATTCTTCGTAGGCTTTCAAAAAATCGTCTCTCGAAATTCCCGACTGTGAGAGGATTGTCCGCAATGTAGAACTTTTCAGCGTGCGGTGATTGGGCATGGTTAGTGGTGTGTTTGTGCCATCTGCATTTTCACGAGACATGGAAATGTGATTCCCTTCGCGCACCAGGCGAAATCCAAGTTTCTCAAAGGCTTTGATGACTTTCGCTTTCGGCGCGTCTACGGGAAATTTGGGCATTAGACAGCGATCCCTGCCTCAGCGATGAAGGCTTCCAACACGGGAGTTTCAGTATCGAACACTTTCGTGCCGAAAGTTTCTATATGAAATGCTATTGCGGATTTTACATCCGCAAGTGCATCTTCGTACGTGTCGCCTTCGCCGACCACAATCCCCTTCACACCAAGTGGATAAGCCACGTAACCATCAGAATGTTTTTCAACAATAATTTTAAATTGTTTTGTCATTTCATACAACCTTTCATGTCTCTGTAAGTATTATACCTTCGTCTATGCGGAGATGAAAAACGGTCTCGGACGTAATGTCCACGCTCGGCTAAAGCCGCTTGCTCAATTCATGGAAGCGATTTCGACAAGCTCAATCCACTGCCTTCGGGCTGATGAGCGAGTCGGTTTCAACCGACTTCCACGAACTGAGGCAGGACTTTAGTCCGCCGGTTCAAAGGATGAAAAACGGTCTCGGACGTAATGTCAACGCTGGGCTAAAGCCGCTTGCTCAGTGCGTGAAAGCGATTTCGACAAGCTCAATCCACTGCCTTCGGGCTGGCGCAACGAGTCGGATTTATCCGACTTTCACGAACTGCCCACAGGGGTCTGTGCCAGGCAGGGAGGCTACGCAGTCCCGCGGATTTTGTGATGAAAAAACTCGGAGAATATTCTCTCCGAGTTTTGTTTCTTACGCGGGCATGTAAGCGGTCACTTCCACTTGCCTGTGACGCTGGCGGGCGTCGTTGACGGTTATTTCGAGTCGTTCGGCAGTTTCATCGGCAATCCAGTCCGTGCCGCATTGGTTACAGACAAGGGCAGGTACGTTCCGCACAACAACTACGCCAAAGCCGAGGTCAACGGTGAATGTGGTTGTGCCTTGCGTTTTTGTTCCACCGCAAATGTGACAAATATTTTTTGTGCTCATGGTTTCCTCCGAGTTCGATAATCAGACTCGAACACGTCTAAACTTGGTTCATAGGCGGTGATGATGGCAACTTCTCCATCGGGGTCAATGGACAAGACAACGTGAATGGGGCGTTTCTTATCCCAGCCGAGAAATAATGCGGTTGGCATTGGACGGTCAGTAGAATAATCCTCGATGACTTCACCGTTCGATGCAACATCTAAAACCATATTGCGACTCAACCCACGCTCCAACATCCGCTCAAGGGCATGTCTACGCCAGATAATCTTTCTCTGGTTAATTGATTGGCGAATTTTGTTTACATCGAAAGTTTCTGTCACAGATTGATTTTACCAGATGGATAAAAATAAATTTCATTTTATACGGAAAGCTTGCAGACTGACACAACGAGTCCACTTTTAGTGGACTTTCATGAACTGCCCACAGGGGGCTGTGCCAGGCAAGAATTTATTCCGCCGATTCAAAGGATGAAAAACGGTCTCGGACGTAATGCCAATGAGCCCCACCCGCCCTTCGGACACCCTCCCCACGAAGCGTCCGCAAGGTTGTCAACGGACTTTATAACGGACAAGCGGATAGAAGCGGATGTGCAAGCGAGGTTGCATTTATATAGTGCAGATATTGGAGAGGGAAATGCGATGCAAAGATAAAAAACGGTCTCGGACGTAATGTCAACGGGACCGTTTTTGGGGGAGAGACAATTCCATTGTAACAACCTGGCAGTAAAAAACAAACCGAATTTCATGTATAATCCCTTTGGAGCATGAAGCATGGAAACATATCGTGTCCGAACCACTGTTTCAAAGGATGGGCAGTTGTCCATCGAGGGACTGCCCTTTCGCGCGGGCGCAAAGGTGGAAGTGTTCGTCCGCAAAGAGGAGAAAGACCGCCAGGCACTGGTGCTGGAATTGAAAGCCTTGTTCGAGGAAATCCAGTCCCTGCCGCAGGCAAAGACCATCACCGAAGAGGAGATCGCCGCTGAAATTGCCGCCTATCGCGCTTCCAAAGCCAGATGAAAGTCGTCATTGACACCAGCGTTTTACTCTCAGCCGCCTGGAGGGACAAATCCCCCGAGGCGGTTATTCTATGGGTAACAGTTCAAGACGACTGGGAATGGGAAGTTTCGGAAGAAATCCTTGCCGAATATCGCGAAGTGCTTCATCGGGAAAAATTCAATCTCCTCACAGAAAAATTGGAGCGCTGGGAACGAATCATCACAAATCTGACCAGTCCCATCGAAGTGGACATTGACGTTGATTTCCCGCGCGACCAAAAAGACGCCATGTTCCTTGCCTGCGCGCTGATGTCCCATGCGGATTTTATGATCACGAGCGATAGCGATTTTAGCGACATGAAAAAAATGACCGACACAACCATCGTCTCGGTCTCGGTTTTCAAGCGACTGTTTGTTGATGGATAAAAGGGACGGAAAACTCGATAAATATTGAAAACGAAAAACGGTCTCGGACGTAATATCAACGGGACCGTTTTTGTTTTTGGCGGGATGGGATTGAAAACACAAGTGCAATGCAGTAAAGTAAACATGCAAGTGTTTAAGCAATTGTGATTTTGGAAAGGAGGAAATAATGGGTGCGCGCAAAATGATCTTTGCGAGTCTCCTGCTTTTTACAAGTCTGGCTTGCCGTTTTCTGTTCTCAAACTGGGAAGAACCACCAACCATAATATCGTCGCCTTTTGAGTCGCCCCGTCCATTCGAGAACGAAAAATTTAGCTTCACCATCCCCGCGGGGTGGCAAACCATGGAAGAACTTTGGGGACAGTCTCAAGAATCGCAGAAGGATTACTATGCCTTGGGAGTTGAAGAAATCATCATGATTACCAACGCCCGAGTCCAGGCAGATGGTACCTATAGCTCCTTTTTTGCAATAGCTTCTTCCCCCTTGGCTGGCGGGACTGATCTCGATGCCCGCTTCCACCAAACCTACGATCCGCTCATCCCTGACCTGAGAGAGGTTTCACAACAAAAGTTCGAGAGCGGCGCTTTGAGCGGATTGGAGATCACCTATCAGCGTCCGTGGGGAGAACCATGGTGGCAGTTTCACGATCTGTGGTTAGAGAAGGATGCTGTGATCTATGTTCTTTCATTCCATGCCTCCCCCAATGATTTTGAACAGCATCAGGACGATTTCGATTTGATCTTGAACAGCTTCAAATTTAAGTAACTTATTTGCCTTCACGGGTACATATCTACAATTGAAAAACGGTCTCGGGCGTAATGTCAACGGGACCGTTATTGTGTTTATTGAATGTAAAATTATTCTGCTTCTGAAATAACAATAATGGAAATCTCTTTTACGCGTTTCAAGTCAATATCGTTAGTCAGGAAGGCATCACATTCTGCTTGAATGGCAACCGCAAGTTGTAAAGCGTCTGTCAAAGTCAGGTTGTAACGAGCGCGCAAGTCAGCGGCTTTGTCCGCGGTGATTTCGTCAATGGGATAGAACAAAACGCTTTCGCTGTTCACAAGCAAGTCTGTAAAAATTTGAGCTACATCAGGGTTTTCCTGCTTATATGGCAAAACAAGACATTCCGCAAGCGTAATTGGTGAAACCACTGCCATCAGTTTGCCATCGTCCAGTCTACTGAATATTTCCTGTGCTTTTAGCGCAAAGTCAGGATTTTTCTCAACAAAGTAAATCACAGGGGCTGTGTCGAGAAATATTTGCTTCACCTTACCAAGTTGTTTTGCTAAATTCATTTTCCATCCCTGATAACACGCGCACGGCGATTGCCATCGTCGCTGCGAGAGCGGCTGATGTAAAGTTGCGCGTCCATGCCTAATGCGGGATAAGGTAAAAGTCCAGCCGCGTCGCGCCATTTACGGTGCGATTTACGAGTTGGCATTTCGTTGCGCACGCCTTGAATGAGACGGCTCGCGATTAATAGACGCTCGGAAGGAGTGAGATTACCTGCACGTTTAAGGATTTGATCAATATTTTGAAGAGCCATGGTACACCTTTCAGTCTCTGAGAATATTATACCGTCATCTTCGGGTTGCGGGAAATACAGTGCAAAGATGAAAAACGGCCTCGGACATAATGTCAACGAGACCGTTTTGTGTTATCTGCAAACCTGCTACCGCTTCACGGAATCGACTTGTACCATTGAGAAAGCACTTCCTCCGCAGGCTTGTCACGAATATTATATTCCTTGGTGAGCGGCAGGGTTTCCGGGAAGTATACAAACGGGTAGACGCCGATGATGTAGTCCGATCCTGCGACGGCATGCATGATCGCGTCATATCCCATGGCCTGTTCCACCAGGTCGAGGCTGAACTTGTCCGAGTAGGGCTCCCAGAGTTGGATGGCCGGATCTTCTCCATCCAGGAAAGTTGTGCCCTGCAAACCGCCGTCCACGCTGGGGTAGGCGATCTGAGTCAAAATAACCGGCTTTTTATATTGCTGATAGAGGGGCTTAAGGCATTTGTCGAAGATCTTCAGCGCATTGGCATTTAATTCATCCTGAGAGGGATCGAGCCGGGTGGAGATCCCCGCCCAGAACCCGGCGGAGAAGAAATCCCAGTTTCCGCCATCGGAAACTGGTTCGCAATACAAATCCTTTGCAACATTACCTCCCACATAGACTGCGCGTCCAAATTCCCCATTGTAGTTTTGGCGCATATCGTCAAACATGGCATCGAGTTGTTGGCGGTATTGAGGCGAGATATTGTCGTTGACGAAGTATCCCGGCGCGGTGGCCATGAATTTCACATTGTAGCGATTGGCAATGTCCACATGATATTGCAGATAATTCCCATACTCTTTTAGCCACTGCTCCCACCAGGCGTCATTTAGAACACCCGCATCCGGGATGGAACAACAAACCTGCGGAGCCATGTAAATATCAAAACCATCCTCCTGCATTTTCGACAAATGTGCATTGAGCTGTTCGTCGGAATAACTCTGACCGACTCTGCCAATCACCGGCAATGGTTCGGTTTGAACGTAGTCCCATGTAGGGGATATAGACACCCATTTGATATTATGAGCGGTCATGCGCTGGTCGGTACTTTCTATTAAATCATCAAATGGATCCCACCAGAAGTCAGCCATCAAAACCCCCTTCTGGAAGGGTTGATCATCCACACGCGGGACAAATGAGATCGGATGCGCGTCATAAGTCGGCAGGATGGCGCCGGATTCCGGCAGCCAGCGCCATTTATTGACCGTATCATCGATTTCCAAACTACCATCAGTGGTTACGGAACGATAGGTATCCTTCGCATCGGGGTCGAACTCCTCATCTGTCATATAAGCCAGCCTATCGCGATTATATTTATATCTTAACACCCCGCGGCTTTGCAGGTCTTGATAAAAGGAACTTCCGCTCAACTTCCACACGTAATCGGAAACATGTTCCATTTTAGGGTAGTTGTAGAGTTCCCCGTTCTCGTCATAGAATCCGATGCTGACGACCGTATGCTCCGGCGTATTGGAGGGCACGGTGACTGTAAAGGTCAGTGCTGGTTCTGCGATGGGCAGGATTTCAGCGAGAGGTGGAATAGCAATGCTGCTACCTTCGCACCACGGTGGCTGCGGCCACGGACCTTGAGGCGGACATAATCTGGCAAAGAACATTACCGCAACGCCTGCAATACATAACCCGGCTGCAGCCAGCATGAGGATCAAACAGGAATTCAAACTCTTTTTCATGACAAACGCCCTCCCAAAATGGTCTCGTGATATCTAATCATACGTCCTGAAGGAAGCATTCTAATTATGAAATAAATCATCAAAATGAATGACAAATATCCTTTGCCTGGTTTTCTGATTATCCATTGGGCGTGTTTCATAGGAATTTGGGATGGAGTGGGAGGTCTTTTGCTGTTCACAAAACGGCTTCAAAAATCAGTCCTGTTTGGAATGTGGAATCTCTCCCACCGTCCCCTGCGGGGACCTTCACAGGCAATCTCCGCAATCCACTTGCACTGGCATTATCCACAGTCCGTAGTACAATGAAATCAGTTCACCAGATAGTGAAAGAGTTTGTAAATTTTGTTTTGCCGAATGCGGGGGAATGAACAGTCACTTGTAAACAAAATCATGAAGCTCCCAACGATTAAATATCTGACAAGCACCGCTCTGAGAAGGTGCCTTGAGCGTTTAATAAAGATGAGGAGAATGACATCATGATGAGCAGAGCGATATTCGAAGAAAATTGGGACCAGATCCGCGGGCAGATCAACGCCAAATGGAGCCTGATGGTTGAGTATGACCTGATCAAAGTGGACAAAGCCGAGGTGAAGTTCGATAAATTCGTCACCATGCTGCAGGTCAAATACGGATATACCCGTCAGAAAGCCAAAGAGGAAATTGCAAGACTCTGGGCAGAATATGAAGCCGTCAATAAAAGCAAGGCGAAACAATAAAAGGAGCAATACAATTGGACACAACCACAGTCAAGACCAAACCAAAACGACCCTCCAAAGGGGTGGCCAGGCATAATCGCAGGGTAAAACAGGAAGCCCGTAAAAACAGTGTTCCAGGCACAGAAGTGAAGAAAAAACGCCCCGTAAAACCACTGAGCAGTTGATTTAATCAAAAATCGGAACAACAAGTTCCGATTTTTGATTCGAGTGACATAAGCATACTCATGGGCTGGATATTATTATTTTATATATCCAGATTCCTCACGCTCTTCGCATGGGTTTGGATAAATTTCTTGCGAGGGTCGACAGCGTCGCCCATAAGCATATCAAAAGTCCGGTCGGCTTCGGCCGCATCTTCCACTGCCACCTGGAGCAGGGTGCGGTTGGCGGGGTTCATGGTTGTCTCCCACAATTGATCAGGGTTCATTTCGCCAAGACCTTTGTAACGCTGCAGATTCGCCTTATCGCCAACCTCTTTCACGGCCTTGTCTTTCTCCTTGTCGCTATATACATATCTCACCTGGTTCTTGTAGGCAATGCGGTACAACGGAGGCTGCGCAATATAAAGATGACCGTCCTCGATCAAGTGCGGCATATAACGGAAGAAAAACGTGAGCAGCAAAGTACGGATATGACTGCCGTCCACGTCGGCATCGGTCATGATGATGATGCGCCCGTAGCGCAGGCCTTCGAGATCGAAGTTGTCGCCGATACCGGTACCCAGCGCAGAGATCAGCGACTTGACTTCATTGTTGCCGAGAATCTTATCGAGACGGGCACGCTCGGTATTCAGGATCTTACCGCGCAAGGGAAGAATTGCCTGGAAGTGACGATCCCGTCCCTGTTTGGCTGAGCCGCCCGCCGAATCACCTTCCACAATATACAATTCGGTTTTGCTTGAATCGCGTTCCGAGCAATCCGCCAGTTTGCCGGGCAGGGTAAGCGACTCAAGCGCCGATTTACGGATGACAAGATCGCGCGCTTTGCGCGCCGCATCACGCGCACGGGCAGAGGTGAGGCATTTGGCGATGATCGCCTTTGCCGCTTGCGGATTCTCCTCGAGGAATGTGCCAAAGGCCTCCGCCACCACCTGTGTGACATAGGTCTGCACTTCGGGATTCATCAACTTGACTTTTGTCTGTGATTCAAACTGCGGATCCGGATGCTTGACGGAAACAATGGCGGTCAAACCTTCGCGGGTGTCATCGCCGGAGAAGTTTGGGTCGGCATCCTTGAGCAAACCATTCTTGCGCGCATAATCATTGACCACACGGGTCAGGGACGAACGCAAGCCGGTGAGATGCGTCCCGCCGTCAATCGTATTGATCGTATTTGCAAATGAATATACAGATTCCGTATAGGAGTCGGTATATTGGATGGCCGCCTCAATACCAACATTTTCTATTTCTTTTTCCACATGCACAACGGAATGAATGCCCTGGCGGTTGCGGTTAAGATACCGCACAAATGAAGTGATACCGCCCTCAAAATAGAAGGTCATTTCACGTTCGGCGCGTTCATCCGTAAATCGGATCGTAACGCCTCGGGTAACAAACGACATTTCGCGGAAGCGCTGAACGAGCGTGTCAAAACGAAAATCGATATCTTCCGTGAAAATCTGCTTGTCAAATCTAAAGATCTGCTTGGTGCCAGTCTCGTCCTTCACTTTGCCGATTTGTTTTATGGGGCCCTGCGGCACGCCGCGTTGATATTTCTGCTGCCACCACTTGCCATCACGTTTGATCTCGGTCACCACCCATTCAGAGAGGGCATTCACGGCGCTTACACCAACGCCGTGCAAACCGCCGGAGACCTTGTAGCCGCCGCCGCCGAATTTACCGCCGGCGCCGATCACCGTCATGACCACGTCCACGGTTTCCATGGGATGTCCCTTGGCGTCCTTTTTTGTTGGGTGCGGACCCACTGGAATACCGCGACCGTTATCCTCAACGGTCACGCTGCTATCCGCGTGGATGGTTATATTGATGGCGGTACAGTACCCGGCCAGCGCTTCATCGATCGCATTATCAACAACTTCATAGACAAGATGATGCAAAGCTTTAATATCGGTGCCGCCCACATACATACCCGGGCGTTTCCGTACATGCTCGATACCCTCAAGAGCTTGAATGGAATTTACATCGTAATTAATTTTCTTTTCTTTTTCAGCCATAAAAACCTCCGACGATTGTTACCGTCCAGCTAAGCCTGTTTAATCGCCTTGATCGGGCGTAGTTTTTCGATCACGCTCTGCAGCCAGGCGCTCATATCGCGATAATAAATGAAACTACCAGCCAGCAAGGCGGTTGTGACAAACGAATGGCCAAAGATCCCCACCAGCGTCATCCACGAATCTTCCGGTGGAATGTGCCACAAATAGTTCATGCCAAAGGAAAGCAGGAACACGGTCAGCACGAACATGCTGCTCGTGGGGAGTGTGAAGCGAGTCAGTTGGATGCTACTGATAATAGAGGTGACGACATTCTGCTTCTTCACGAAAACGCCGTGCGGCAGGAAAAATAAGGGTACGATCACCCACATGGAGGCCAGGCTGAGAAACACTATTAACAAATTCGCCAGAATCGCATTTATTTGTACTGCCAACAACAAGACCAGGAAGAGCGGCAGGCCGATTCCCATCAAAAAGATTCCACAGAAAATGGAAACAAGAATAGTTTGCAAGATGGCGCTGAAAGTGCGAATCCCGCGTTCATTTTCATTCGGCACCGCAATCCATGCCACACTGCGGAAATAAAGTCCGCCACCGATCCAGCCGAGAATCGTGAGCAGGAAGACCCAGGCGGGAAAGCTCAAGGCGCTGACCTGCAAAATGACGGGGTTTCCAAAGGGTGTGGCAGATCCTTCCTGGGGGAGCAGCAGGCTTGAGATCCCGATCGGAAGCGTGCGCAAAATCCAGAACAGGTTGATGTGCGGGATCGTGCCCTCGTACCAATCCAGTACGCGTTGGATATCCTGCGCCGGCACGCCACCCCTCTGCCAGATAGTCACCACATCGTTCTTGATCGAGTTGAACAGGGCATCTATCTGCAAACGCGGACCCAGCCACATGAACAGGTTTAACAGGAACGGCATAAAGATGGCGGTAATGTGCGAAGCTATGATGTCAAAACCGGCTTTGACGGACCGAATGATGCCCGGCGGCGGGGGGAGATTTTCTATTCGTGAGACTTCCATAACCAGTCGATTCTACCATACCCCCGCTTGCATACATGCGTCCGCACAGGTACAATCTTTGCATGCAAGAGAAGCGTTCCTACCTGCCATCCGCGGATCGTATTGGCGTTTTGATCGCCTCTGTTTTACTGGCTTTTGCATTGACGAGGCTCATCCAATCGCCCCGCCTGACACTCACCCTTTCACTGCCTGGTTTCTACTTTGCCTTCCCCCTCACCCTGGGTACATTCATGACCATTCTCGCCGCCGCGCTGACTGCCGCAGGCATGGACTGGCTGACCCGTACTCATCCCACGCTTGAGAAAAAACCAAACTTCGAGCATCTCATGCTCCCTACGATCACAACCTTTGTACTCGGTGCGCCGCTTGCTCTCCTGCCGGATGGCAGGGCATGGTGGGTTGGATTTGCATTCAGCGCAGTTCTGCTTGTGACTGTTTTTATGGCGGAATATATCACTATTAATCCCTCCGCACCGACTTATGCACTGGCGCGCGCAGGACTCACGGCGCTGGCTTATGCCTTATTCCTGATCCTTGCCACATCCCTTCGTTTTTCAGGCGCGCGCATGTTTGTGTTGGTGCCGGCCATCTTCATTGTGGCTGGGTTAATCAGTCTCCGCATCCTTCATCTGGACGGAACAGATCGTTGGGATTTTCCCTGGGCAATCGGCATCGGCGTTATTTGCGCACAGGTCGGCGCGGGCTTGCATTACTGGCCGCTCATGCCCATCCAATTCGGTCTCGCGCTTACGGGTCCGCTTTATGCGTTGACGACATTGTCTGTGAATCTGGCAGAAAATACGCCCTTGCACCGCGCTGTGGTTGGACCGGTCATCATCCTTGGCCTTGCGTGGATCTCCGCGATATTTATATAGCAATGCATTCCCTCACTCTTTCGAAAGAACAACTCCAAAAGATGATTGCCTGCGCCGATTTACATGCGCCGCTGGAATCATGCGGGCTTTTGGCGGGGCGCAACTCACAAGTGGAGACCGTGCTTGAGGTAACCAATCAGGCGCAAAGTCCGCTGCGATACGTGATGGATCCCATCGAACAATTGCATGCCTTTGAATGGATCGAAGCCAATGGAATGGATTTGCTCGGCATTTTTCACTCGCATCCGGCTGGGCCTGAAACTGTCTCGCCCACTGACATCACAGAGGCGGCTTACGCAGTTACCTACATCATCCTGGCACGCATGGACGGCGAGTGGCGCGCCCACGGTTTTTGGATCGAAAATGGCGGCTTTCGCGAAGTAACTTTGCAGGTCATCTAGCTGTATCCCGACAAACGGCAAGTAACCTTATTTTGCTTTCTGTGTTTTTACGGATACACTCATATCGGAGGAGTTTTGATGCAAACTTTAATAGACCTTGGGATTATCCTTTTGGCGTATGTGTTCGGCTCGATCCCATTTGGATTGTTGATCGTTAAACTAAAAACAGGAAAAGACATTCGTGAGGTGGAAAGCGGCAGGACCGGCGGAACAAACGCCATGCGCGCCGCAGGCTTTTGGGCAGGAATCGCTACCGCCGTACTGGATATATTGAAGGGCTTTGGAGCCGTGTGGGTTGCTCATCAAGTCACACCTGATCACTGGGTGCATGTAATCGCCCCGCTTGCCGCAATCCTTGGGCATAATCATTCGATCTTCTTACCGGAGCGCAGTGCAGAAGGAAAGCTCCTGCGCCTGCGCGGCGGTGCGGGTGGAGCGCCGTCCGTCGGCGGCGCTATGGGGCTTTGGCCCGCCTCAATCCTGATCATCCTGCCTCTCGGCATGCTGGCCTTTTTCACGATTGGCATTGCATCCATCACAACCATGGCTGTGGCGTTGTTCGCCATTATCATCTTTGCCGTCCGCGCTTCACAGGGATTGATGTCCCCGATTGACGTTTGGTATGGCATTGGCGCGGAGATTTTACTCGTCTTGGCACTGCGTCCCAATTTGAAGAAATTATTCCAGGGCAATGAGCGGATTGTAAAATATAGTTTGAATGGCTGGTTGAGGGCAAGGCGCGAGAAGAAAGAGTCTGGCAACCAGTAATCAATTGGCGAGTAACAAATGGAAGAGATTGGCATGGAAAACAAAACAGCGTGAGACTGAATAAGTCTCACGCTGTTTTGTTGCAAGCTGTCCTTCTAGTCCAGAAGAGCCTGCGGAATATTCCCGCCGTTTTCGGCGATCTTCTTCAACACCGTCTTGTGAAGCCAGTTATTCATTTTGGCAGAGTCGTTCATCATGTCAGCGGGACAGCCGAGCTCAACCGCCAGTTCCTTGCGCGCATTAAAACTGCTGTCCAGACCCAGGAGTTTCAGCAGGTCCACGATTGACACTTTCCAGTCAAGCCTTGCGGGGTTTGCAGCGACGAGTTTCTCAAGATTGGCAACCACATCTACGTCTGAGATCGCCTTTGGAGCGGAGGGCACGGGCACATGATTGAGAGCCCTGTCATCCTTTTGAACCCTTTCATCCTTCATGACATGGGGGACACAAGGCTGCGGGAGCGGCGGATTTGGCAGAAACCGGCTCTGAAGACAGTTTTTCTTTGTAAAGACCGATTTTTTTGAGATTTTTTGTGAAAATGCTCATAGGAAATCCTTTCCATTCTATGGGTTGGCGTGAAAGGCATTAGTGATTAACAAGTAAATCGTTGATTTTGCCCTTATGACAATTTATTATTATCAGTTTTTCTCCCACATCGCCCTGTTAATATTCCCTAGATCTGCAATGCTTCAAAAAAGGACGGCGGATTGTTTCGGAGTAAGCGATGATCCTGATTGTTAATCTTAAAACACCGTGTATATAATTTACTCGGTGGTAAGATAGTGAAGATAAAAATTCCCTTGTGAGAGAATACCATGAAAAAATTTGTAGCCATAGCGGGTAATATCGGAGTTGGAAAATCCACGCTGGTAAAGATGTTATGTGACCAAATGGGTTGGGACCCGTTCTATGAACCCGTCACAGAGAATCCCTACCTGGCTGATTTTTATCAGAACATGTCTGCCTGGGCGTTCCACTCGCAGGTCTTCTTTCTCACTCATCGTTTGCGCTCACATTTCGCCCTGGCGCAGCATCCCAATTCAGTGGTGCAGGACCGCAGTGTTTACGAAGATGCGGAAATCTTTGCCAACAATTTATACAGACAGGGCAATCTTACAGACCGCGATTACCAGACCTATCGCGAGTTGTATGAAACCGCTGTGCAATTCCTGCCCCCGCCTGATCTGGTGATCTACCTGCGCGCCTCAGTGGATACATTGATGAAGCGCATCAATTTCCGTGGACGTGACTACGAGCGCAGGATCACGCCCGAATATTTACAAAACCTCAATGTTTTGTACGAATCCTGGATCGAGATTTTCACGCTTTGTCCCGTGCTGGCCGTCCCTGCCGACGACCTGGATTACGTGGCGCATACCGGTCACTTGCGCTTGATCGTTTCGAAAATAGACGATAAATTAACCGGAAAAGAAGAAGTGGTCTTTGAGCCTGAAGAAATGGCAAGAGCGGCGGAGGATTAAAACCAGTACCAGGAGTCAGGTTCCCCGTTTAACCCGACTCCTGATACACGCACTACGCCTTCCCCAATACCATCGCCAGTAGCGCCATCCTCACATACAAGCCATACTCCATCTGGCGGAAATACGCAGCGCGTGGATCATCGTCAAAATCGGGTGAAATCTCGCCCACGCGCGGCAACGGATGCATGACGATCATTTCCTTTTTCGCGGTTTTCATGATTTCGGTATCCACTACGAAAGAATTTTTTACTTTCTCATAATCAACGGGGTCCTCAAATCTTTCCTTTTGCACACGAGTCACATACAAAACATCGGTCGCAGGTAGAACATCTTCGAGCTTGCTGAATTCCTTTTGTGGAATTCCTTTTTCCTCAACTTCATCCTTTACTTCTTTCGGCATTTTTAAAATATCAGGGGAGACGTAATTCAGTGTCACTTTGAATAACGAAAGCAGGCGCGCCAGTGAATGGACGGTGCGTCCGTATTTTAGATCGCCGAGCATGGTCACGGTCATGCCATCCACCTGCCCACCTCCCAGTTCCTCAAAAATGGTGAATGTATCCAGCAAAGCCTGTGTCGGATGTTCGCCCACGCCATCGCCTGCATTGATGACAGGTTTGCGCGCCGCCTTTGCTGCAATAGCCGCTGAACCCGTTTCTGGATGGCGCAGCACGATTACATCCGCATAACATTCCAGCGTGCGGATCGTATCCGGCAAACTCTCGCCTTTTGACACGGACGAATACTTCACCTCATTGATCGGGATGACCGAGCCGCCGAGTCTTTCCATTGCCGCGGTAAACGATGACGATGTGCGCGTGGACGGCTCATAAAAAAGATTCGCCAAAATCTTGCCTTTTAGCAAATCAAAAGTCCCGACGCGCTCGACCATGCCGCGCATCTCATGCGCCACGCCGAACACATACTCCAGGTCTGCGCGGCTGAACTGTTTAACCGAAATAATGTCCTTGCCGTACCATGCGGCGTTTTTATTTTCGCCGAAAGGCAGGTGTGGTGAGGGGGAGTTGGTGGGCATTTGTTAGTCTCCTTGTTTTTGGTAATTGGTAAATAGTGATTTGTAATTGGTGGTCAAGTAGCCTTGAGTATTCATCGAAGGGCGTATTGAGACCAGATTGGGACCCTGGTTGCGCGCTGAGGACGAATCCCGTTTTATCACATTTTTCTACGCCTGAGCACGCTACGCGTCCTGCTCGGACTCATACGACGGGTAGGGCTGATCGCTGTTTCGAGGGGCATTTACTTACTTCGATAGGTTTATGGTATTTCAATCACATTTCCATTTTTGTCAACGAAAATTGCGGTTATTCCAGTTCTTGATTTTGCTAAGAAAGGCAGCCTTCTCCATAAATTTCTGAATTGTTGCATGTCTGGCAGGGCAATACTGTATTTTGCATTAGGGTCTTCCATGCGTTGTAATGTCTCACCCAAAATGCCAAGAAAATAGTTTACTCTCATCGGGTTTAGCGATCCTTGCCCTTTGGCTTCAATTACCCATCTACTGTTTTCTTTTGTTGCTTCAACATCAATTCCATGAACATGCCCCCATGCAACTTTTACATTCCATCCTTGAGCGACAAGCCAACTTTCCAAGATTTCTTTTATAGCATCTTCCGATAAATGTTCTTCGTCAACTGCTTTATTGTTTGACGTTTGATTTTGGGAAAAAGTAATTTCTTGTCCAGTCAGGTAATTACCAATTCGGTTTTCATGATTGCTTTGACGAATTAATAACCCATGCTTTTCTAGATTTCTGCATGTTATATTGACTGATTGTTGAGGTTTGCCCACCTCAAACACCATGTCGGTAATTTGTCTGTCTGATAACCCAGGGTTCTGTTTTAGTAATTCAACTATTTGTTTAGCAAGAGTCATTTTTTCTCCATATAATTTAATTATTCCTCGTGCCCATGCCTGTGGTGAATATCGGGCATGTGATCGTGCTCATGTTCCTCGGCGGGATGCCCATGCTCGTGCGAGTGGACTTCATCCGCGCCCGCATGTCCGTGAGATGGGTCTTTGTGTGAATGGCTGTGCTCGTGGATTAAAGCCGTATGCACATGGGTGTGTGAATGATGTTCATTGATCAATAAAAGAGCGCCGCCGATCATCAAAATTGCGGCGATGATGAAAAAGAACGATGGAATTTCCCTGAAGATGACAATGGACAACAGCACACCCGCCAGCGGAGCTGTGCCGTACAAAGTGCTGGTACGCGCCGCGCCTAATCCGCTCATCGAGCGGATGAACAATATTGTGCTCAAGCCATAGCTGACAAATCCCAGTGCCAATGTGCCGAGTATGGTTGTCAATGATGGGAATGGATTGCCGAGAAAAAACGCAAGAAGGAACGAGAATGTGCCTGCCACTAATCCCTTCCATGCCACGATCGTAAGCGGGTCTTTGCCTGAGATGTTGCGCGTGAAGTTATTGTCCACGCCCCAGAGCACACAGGCCAGAATGATTCCTAAAGCGCCGAGCGAGAGGCCAAATCCGCTTTCGAAATTGGTCGAGAGGAAAATGCTCGCCAATGTGATGACAATAATTGCTGTCCACGCGCGGCGACCAATGGCTTCTTTGAAAAATAACAGGGCGATCAAAGTGGTCGCCACGCCTTCAAAATTCAACAACAACGAAGCCGTGGATGCGGGTGTGCTTTTCAAGCTGACCATCAACACGATCGGCGCAACGATCCCGCCTGAGATGATCGCGCCTGCCAGCCATTTAATATCTGGGGATTTGATTCCTGCTTCGGCTTCTTTGGAACGAATTCGCTGGGTCAACTTGACGAGAAGAGTCCCTGTCCCGCTGCCGAGATACAAGAACGACGCGAGGAAGATCGGTGCCACGTCACCCAATAATAATTTAGCGATGGGCGCGCTTGCCCCGAAAAATACCGCAGCGAGCAGGGCTTGCAAGATAAACGGAAAAGTGGATGATTTCATCGGTAAAAGATTTGTTTACTAAATTTCGGAAGTTTTACTCATATCCCTGGATCCGTTTCCAGCCCATTGGCGGTTGCGATTTCATCGAGTGTAATCTCGATCTCGTCCATGAAATGATCGAGTCCCTGCACTCGTTCTGTGAAACCGTCGCCAAGCAAACCTAACTCTGCGCAGGCATTTTGCCAGAATTTGAGCTGATCGCCCTGCAGCACCTCAGCGGACAGGGTCCATGTGTGCAGGAGAGGCCAGAGTGCGGCGAGAGGCGTTTCACTCCCCAACATGGACTTGATGGCTTTCTCGTAATAATTCAACCGCGCAGCATGGATGCGCGCATCCACTTTATGCTTTTCACTGGCGGACATAAAGGCCGATTTCCAATCGGTCAGCCAGCTTTTTATTTTACCGGCATCCATATGATTCGCACCGATCAGTCCACGCGCCCCAACAGCCATGCCAGGTTTTTGCGCCGCTTCGGCGCGGGCGGGGAATTCAAGCAGCAATCTACGTTCCTGAATGGGGGGGCCGTTTAACTCTGCCACGGTATTAATGGCATGGAAAAGGGATTTCATATATTTTCTAATTTCCTTCGGCCCTGCGGATTCTTCAATTTCCGTCAGATCCATCCAGATGCCGCGGCCGTGCGAAAGCATCTTTCGGCAGCGCTGCAGCATGAGTGGCGGTTGTTCAAAGTCAAAGCCTGCACGCAGACTGGCTTGCACAAAGTCGAAGAATTTTTCGCGTTCATACAACAACATCGGGTCGTACATTTCATAACCGAGCCAGGGATCGCCGCGCAGTTCGCGAGGCGACTTGAATTCGTCCTTTGCGCGGCGGCTGATATCGAGGTGGAAATCAGGCGCCAATTTGACAAATTCGCGCGGTTTGGCAGGCGGATTCTTGTGGACAAAGACCAGATCGATATCCGCTGTGCCGCCGAGCATGGGATCAATATTAAGCAGGGAGCCGGTCAGGTAGGCGGCAATAATATCGGGGTCATTATAGGCCCGCACCTGGACGGTCTCTTTGGCAATGCGGATGAGCGATTCACGAGTGACGCGCATGATATTCCTGCTTATTCCAAAGGCAGACTTGCTTGAAACGGAGTCAGGTTCAAGGTCTGACGGATGCGGTTTTCCGTCAACTGAAGATGCTCTGTATTGCGGATAATGTCCAGGTCGTTTGTATCTATCTTTAGCACAGGCGTATGGTCATAGGGTTTTGAAAAGAACTCTTCATATGCATGGTTAAGTTCATGGATATAAGCGCGCTCCATTTGTCTTTCGTAAGGTCTGTCACGGAAGGCGATGCGATTCATGAGCGTATCCGTGCTGGCTTGTAAATAGACAAGCAGATCTGGTTTGGGGATTTTTTCTCCGAGCGCTTCATGCACTTTGTGATACATGTCCAATTCGTCACCTTTCAGGTTGATGCCTGCAAAGAGCGCATCTTTGGCAAAGGTGTAATCCGCGATCAGGTTCTTTTTAGTATCAAGAATCTTTGGGACGTTGCTATTCTGTTGATGATAACGGCTGAGTAAAAAGAAGATCTGGGTTTGAAAAGCGTATCTGGCGCGGTCTGCATAAAAATCAGAGAGGAATGGATTCTCTTCAAATATTTCAAGTAAGACTTCCGCTTCGAATGTCGGCTGCAGGAGGCGGGCAAGCGTGGTTTTTCCCACGCCGATCACTCCTTCAATGGCTATGTACATGAAAAAACGCTCCCTGAATGATGTAAGTCAAGGATACCATAATTGTGTCACCCTGAAGCGACGTCGTGTTTCCGGCAGAGAACACCCTCAACATGACATATCAGAAGTTATAATCCCTTCCATGACACAGATTTGCATTACGCCCTTTGTGCAGGGGACGGGCGGCATGGCATCCTTTCGCCTGAAATTTGAACAGGGATTAAAGACGCGCGGGATTGATATTACTTATGACCTGTCCGCCAACTCTGACGCGGTTCTCGTCATCGCAGGCACCCGCCTCCTGCCTGACCTGTGGCGGGCTCGGCGACGCGGCATTCGCATCGTCCAAAGATTGGACGGCATTAACTGGGTGCAGCGCATACGTTGGACGGGAGTGCGTTATCACATCCGTGCGGAATATGGAAATGCGCTGCTGGCTTTGATACGAAATTATTCTGCAGACCGCGTGATCTATCAGAGTCAGTTCATTCGCAAATGGTGGCAGGATTGGTACGGCGCTGCAAAAGCGCCCCCCTCTGTCATCCTCAATGGCGTGGATTTGAAAGTCTATTCGCAGCATGGTGAACATGAACGTCCAAATCATATGTACCGCATGTTATTACTGGAGGGCAGCCTGGCGGGCGGCTTGAATGCAGGCTTGTTCCATGCGGTGTCTGTGGCTGAAAAACTTTCGGGGAAATTTCCAATGGAAGTGGTCGTGGCTGGAAGAGTGGATGATGCGACCCGTCGAAACTTGCAAAGCAAGGTGCCTGTGAAATTTCTTGGCACGATTCCGCGCGAGCAAGTTCCGCAGTTGGCGCGCTCGTCGCACCTCATGTATTGCGCGGAGATTAATCCGCCTTGCCCGAATTCCGTCATCGAAGCGCTGGCTTGCGGTCTGCCTGTGATCGGGTTTGACAGCGGCTCGCTTAAGGAGCTGGTTTCAGAGGACGCGGGAAGTATTGTTGCATACGGTGCGAATCCCTGGAAGTTGGAAACGCCTGATATAGCCGCGCTGGCGCTATCAGCGGAGACGGTGCTTTCGAAACAGGAGCAGTTCCGCAGATCTGCACGGAGGCGTGCCGAGCTTGAGTTCAGTCTGGATCAGATGGTTGATGCTTATTTGAAAGTCCTTTTGGAGGATTAAGTCATGGATCAGGAAGTTCACAAATTTCTTTTGAAACATTTGCAGGGCATCATGAATAACGACATTGATTCCTATCACGAAACGACAGCGGATGATCTTACGCTATACGAATGGTGGGTGACGCCGCATCGGTTGGACGGGCTGCCGTTCCACGAATTTATGATGACGTCCAATGCGGAGCGCGGCTCTGTGTTTGGCGCGGAGGATAAGGGACATCAAGCGCAAAGCCGTTTCGATCTGGCAAATTTGCACATTCAACGATACGGCGATACAGCGATTGCAAGTTATACCTTGTTGATCAGTACGGCGCTGCCTGAGGGTGTCAAGGTTGCCTCGCACAATGAAAGCCGTGTGATGGTGAAAATAAATAGCGTGTGGAAAGTTGTGCATGTGCATAAATCGCCTGCATGGTCAGCGCCGCATGTGCAGGAAAATTAATGATTAAATTCTCTGGCAAACTCGGTGTGCAGCAGCGGGTGCTCCCCGGTTATCGCGTCCCATTTTTTGATTTGCTGGCGCAGCGCTGCGATGGCGGTCTGCACCTGTTTGCAGGACAGCCCCGCCCTGTTGAAATGATCGCAAGCGGACAGACACGAATTGCAAAATACAAGGAAACAAATAATATTCATTTGTTTGGCGGCCTGTTTTATCTTTGCTATCAACAAGGTTTTATCCACTGGCTTGAAGAAACGAATCCGGACGCGTTGATCGTGGAGGCGAATCCTCATTATCTTTCCACAACATCTGCCGTGAGGTGGATGCACGCGCGCGGGCGAAAAGTGATTGGCTGGGGATTGGGTTCGCCTGCCGTGCATGGCCTCAGAAGAAAACGCAGGTTTGCATTCGTCGGTCAGTTTGATGCAATGCTTTCATACAGCCAGCGGGGAGCGGAGGAATATGCTGCGCTCGGTTTTCCGCGCGAAAAGATTTTCGTAGCGCACAATTCCGTTTCGCCGGCGCCGGAACAAAAACCGAACGCTAAGCCGCGGACTGTGAACCGTGCAACCTTATTATTTGTTGGTCGATTACAAGCCCGCAAACGAGTTGACTATCTTTTACGGGCCTGCGCCGAGCTGGGATCAAACCCACGTTTAATTATTGTTGGGGATGGGCCAGAACGTGCCGCGCTTGAGTCGTTTGCAATAGATGTATATCCATCTGCTGAATTCATCGGCGCAAAACACGGCGCTGAATTGAAGCCATATTTCGATCAGGCGGACCTTTTCATTTTGCCTGGTACGGGCGGGTTGGCTGTCCAGGAGGCGATGAGTTATGGCCTGCCCGTCATTGTTGCCAAAGGGGATGGCACGCAGGATGATCTCGTCCGCGAGGGGAATGGCTGGCAGATTCCTCCTGATAATTATGATGCGCTCGTTTCCACGATGAAAAACGCGCTGTCTGACATACCGCGTTTGCGCAGGATGGGACAGGAATCATTTCGGATCGTCTCTAAAGAGATCAATATCCAAAAGATGGCCGATGTATTTGTTCAGGCTTTAAACGTTTGATTTACTTTTTTATCCATACTTTGGCGTATCGCCAATGACTTCCCAGCCGCGTTCCAACGCGATGATCTTCAACTTCGCCTCCGGATAGACAGCCACAGGATGATCTGAATTTTCAAGCAAAGGGATATCCAGGATCGTATCGCCATAGGCAACATCCACACGGTCCACGCCCAAACGACTCAACACTTGCTCGATCTTCTTTTCATTTGCCATCAACTCAGCGACCATTCTCACACGCCCATTAACGATCTCAACCGGTGTGCCGATGGCCTGCGCACCGATGCGTTTTGCGAACGGCTCGATGAATGGTTCAACGGCGCTGCTTGCAATATAAACCTGTGCACCATTTTCACGATGTTTAACCAGGCGCGCAACCACATCCTCGCGGCGTTTCTTCCATAAATTATTCTCCACAACCCATTCAGATGCATGTCTTAATTTTTCGGGGTTTGCATCCTTAATATAAGCCAGGCTGTCCACCATTAATTTTTGTCCCCAGACCTGCCAGTCTATCAATCCATTTTTTGCCAGCCAATAAGAAGGCGTGATGGATGCCATGTAAAAGCTGGCGCGGAGTTTGCTTTGGTTATGTTTTACCCAATCCACCAGGCCTAAAAATGGCGAGCCGGTGGTGAGCGTTCCCATCATATCTGAAACAACAATCATGTTTTCTCCATACTTGAAAGATGATTATAACTTTCAACGGCTTATATTACTGCGCGGTATTGCCGCCATCCACCAGCAATAGATGACCCGTTACAAAAGACGAATCATCCGATGCCAAAAACAAAACTGCACTGGCAATCTCTTCGGGTTTCCCAAACCGGCCCATCGGAATATATTCACTTGATTCCTTCATCGCTTCTTCAACTGTCACCGGATCTGAGCCTTTGAAATATCCCTCTTCGGTCCAGCGGTCTACAAATGTATCGCCGGGACAGACTGCATTCACGCGGATGCCCTCCCGCGCATAATCGATGGCCATGGCCTTCGTCATCATGCCCACTGCGCCCTTGCTCATGATGTATGGAAATGCATTCTTTCCCGCCACCAGGGACCAATCCGAGCCGTTATTGACGATCACGCCTTTGCCCTGCTTCTTCATCTGCGGGATCACCAGTCTGCACATGCGCCACACCGCCGTCACATTGATGTTTAATGTATCCTGCCAGACCTCTTCGGGCGTCGTATCCGCCGTCCCTTGTGTGACGATGCCGGCGTTGTTAAATAAAATATCAATGCGATTAAATTCCCGCAAAGCGACCTCCACGACCCTTTGACAGTCTCTCTCTTTTGTATGATCCGCCTCAACGAACACGCATCGGACTCCCTTTTGCCTGCATTCTGTTTCGACGGTTTTTCCCAACTCCGAGCGCCTGCCGGTTAAGACCAGATCAGCTCCCTGGTCCGCGAAAAGAAGCGCAGTGGCTTTTCCAATTCCGCTCGTCGCACCGGTGATGATTGCTATTTTATTTTTCAGTTTCATAATTATCTCCGTGGATGTCTTTCTCCCAAAGGACATCGGGACGATGTGGCATAAGTGCAGACGCGCGCTTCGGGAATACGACATAATCATAACGTAAATCTGTGGTTTATAATCCTCCATTATGGATGGCAAGACTCTCAAAGTACTTGAATACCCAAAAATACTCGAACGGCTTGCGGGGTACTGCGATTTTTCCGCTTCGATGGAATTGGCGCGCACGCTCGAACCTTGCGACTCTTATGAATTGGCAACCGCCCGCCTGGCGGAAACAACCGAAGCGCGCAGCCTATTATCCGTGCAGGATATTGGCATCGGCGGCGCACATGACATTCGCGCCGCGGCCGACCTGGCCGCGCGCAGTGGCGTGCTCGATCCGCAGCAATTGCTGGATATCAAAACCACGCTCATCTCGTGCCGCGAAATAAAAAAATCGCTGGAGCGCAAAACGGACGAATTCCCACGCCTGGCACAGCTTGCCGCTGCTTTGCCAGAATCCCACGGGATTGTGGACGCAGTCACTCGTGTGCTCTCAGACCGCGGCGAAGTTTTGGATTCAGCTTCGACGAAATTACAATCCCTGCGCCGTGAGATCAAGGTGGCGCATGGACGATTAATGACCCGCCTGCAACGCTACCTGACCGAGTCTGCGAAAAAGCTGCAGGAGCCTATCATCACCCAACGCGACGGTCGCTATGTGATTCCGCTGCGCGCAGAATTCAAGGGAAGCATCAAGGCCGTCATTCACGACCAATCAGCAAGCGGTGCGACTTTATTCGTCGAGCCTTTGCCGGTTGTGGAACTCAACAACGAAATGCGTGAATTGGAATTAAAGGAACGCGCTGAAGAGCGCCGCATCCTTGCTGAACTTTCCAAGCTCGTTGGCGAACATGCCAGTGAATTAAAGTACGGGGTTGAAAACCTTGCCATGTTCGACCTGATCCTGGGGAAAGCAAAATATGCGGAAGAGTTGAAGGCCAGCGAGCCAATCCTTTATAAGTTGAAGAGTGCAGGTTTAAAAGCTGCAAGCATCGCTCGGAGCTTATTAACGAGTCCGGGATCAAAAGACGCGCAAGCTGCAGAATCGAACCTTCGACCATCCAACCTTCCAACCTTGAAACTCAACCATGCCCGTCATCCTCTGATCAACGCAGATACGGTTGTCCCGATTGACGTCGACCCGGCCGAAGGGACCCGTGCCATCGTCATCACGGGACCGAACACGGGCGGCAAAACAGTTTCGCTCAAAACAATTGGCTTGCTTGTATTGATGGCGCAAAGCGGTCTGCACATTCCCACACAAAGCGGATCGGAACTGCCGTGCTTTCATTCGGTCTACGCTGATATTGGCGACGAACAATCAATCGAGCAATCGCTTTCCACGTTCAGCGGTCACATCACCAATATCATTCGCATTCTCAAAAAGATCGATCATCGTTCGCTGGTCATCTTCGATGAACTCGGTTCCGGCACAGATCCACAGGAAGGCGCAGCCATCGCGCGCGCGATCCTGAGCCATTTGCTGGAAACAGGTGCGATGACTCTCGTTGCGACCCATTATCCTGAACTGAAAACATTTGCTCATTCCACGGATGGAGTGGTCAACGCCTCCCTTGAATTCGATATCAAAACGCTGCACCCTACCTACAAACTGACCCTTGGACTCCCGGGCCGCTCCAACGCTTTGGCAATCGCCCAAAAGCTGGGACTCCCGCAATCGATCATTGACACAGCCAAAGCTGAAATTAATCCGTTGGATTTGCGCGCCGATAAATTACTGGATGACATTCGCAAGGAACGCAACCGCACCTCGCGTGAGCGTGAGAAACTGGAAAAAGCCAGAGCCCGACTCGAAACGCAGACCCTTGAACTCGAAAAGCGAATCGAAAAAATTGAGGACGAACGCCGTGAGACGATTTCCAAAGCGCGCGCCGAGGGCGAATTGGAAGTGGCGGTGCTCAAACGCAATATCGACACATTGAAGTCTCAACTTAAAAAAGCCGCTCAGCCTCTGCAAGCCATTAAAGCGATTGAAGAAAAAATGGAAAGGCTGGAAGAAAAGGTTGAAGCGCCTGTGATGAGAAGGAGCGACCAGTTATCCCAGAAGGGAGCTGTGCCAGTAAACAGTAATCTGTCAGTGAGATTGGGCGAGCGAGTCACTGTCAGCACGTTGAATGCTGAAGGTATTGTGACAGCTTTGGGCGAGTCTGATGCGGAAGTCCAAATCGGGACAATCCGTATGCGGGCCAGGCTCTCAGACCTGGTGAGCAGTACCAGTGTGCAGTCGTCCAGCGAGCACAAGGCGGAAGGCAGCCGACAATCATCCATAACCAGCACAACAAAATCGCCCGGCATGGAAGTGGATTTGCGCGGGTTGATGGCCGATGATGCGCTGGATAAGATGGAACGATATTTGGAGCAAGCCTATCTTTCGGGCCTGCCATTCGTGCGCATCATCCATGGCAAAGGGACGGGCAGGTTAAGGCAGGCTGTGCGCGAGGCCCTGCGCGGACATCCGTATGTGAAATCGTTCGAAGAGGGCGGCGACAAGGAAGGCGGGGAAGGTGTGACTGTGGCAAAGTTGAACACAGGGTAGGTCAGGTTTGAAATCTGATCTATAAAAGCGTGAAAAAATGGCGGTCTTTATAATATCCATTATGTTTTAACTTCATTTTATTTGATAAATATCCGTGCGACAGGCTCGGCACGACTCTTACCCCTGCCATGTAGAGGCTCGATTCCGCCCATTCTGCTTTGAGACATATAATGCCTGATCTGCACGCCGCAATAAATTATCCAAATCAGTGCATTCTTTGTCTAGAATTGCTATTCCCAAACTGACCGTGATAAGCAGCGGACCACTGTCTGTGCTAATCGGCGGTTCGGCCACGCACCGAAGCAGGCGTTCGGCCATGACACACGCTCCATCGATATCGGTCTCGAGCAGAAGTACAACAAATTCCTCGCCGCCGTAACGCCCAAGAATGTCAATCTCCCGTACGGTTTCCCGGCAGCGCGCGGCCACAATCTGCAGGACCTGATCCCCAACGGCATGACCATAGGTGTCGTTCGCCTGTTTAAATTGATCAATATCAAGCATGATCGCAGTCAACGGATGTTGATGGCGCCGGGCGCGTCCGAACTCACGTTGGGCCAGTTCCATGAAGTTGCGGCGGTTGTGCAGACCCGTCAGGCTGTCCGTGCGGGCCAATTGTTGTACTTCCCCGAACAGTCTGGCATTCTGGATGGCAATGGCAGCGTCGGCGGCCAGGCCGAGAATCAGATCCTCATCTTCCTGCGTGAAGGCCTGCTCTTTTACCTTCTCAGTGAGGTAAAGACTGCCCAGCAATTCTCCTCGCACAATAATCGGCACACCCAGGAAGCTCTTCATGGGCGGATGATTGGCAGGGAAACCGACCGAGCGCGGATCGTTCTTGATTTCAGCCAGACGAATGGGAGCCTTCTCCTGGAGAATAGCCTTTAGCAAACCGAGGCCGTGCGGTAATTCACCGATCAATCCCCGCTCTGCTTCGGTGATCCCGTCAGTATAAAAATGGGCCAGCCCCCCTTTCGCATCCATCACGGCCAGCGCGGCATAGCGAACATCAACCAATTGCCGGGCGGCCTCGACCAGGGATTGCAAGACAGTTTTCAAATCCAGTTCAGAGGATAGGGTTTGATCGATTTCGCGAAGGGCGCGCAATTGGTCCGCACGTCTCTCGGCCTGGGCGTACAGGCGTGCGTTCTGGATGGCCAGCGCTACCTGATCGGCAAAAGCCCCACCCAATCGGGCATGATCTGCTGTGTAGAAGTTGGGTTTTATGTTATCCACTGTCAGCATGCCAATCACCTGGTCGCCGACAATCAGAGGCACACCCAAAAAGGAGTGGATGTGAGCGTGAGTGCCTTCGCGAAAAGTCGCGTAAACTGAAGGTGCATCGCCGAGAATGTTCGGCCTGCGCTGTTGAATGACAACCGTGTTGGGATTATCGCCCGGGATCGGGAAACGCATCCCTATTACAGCCGACGGGTCCGGCCAACCACGCCCGCCAACAATCTCCAAATAACCATCGCCCAATAATTGCACGGAAGCGCTATCATAGGGCACTACGCGCTCCAATTGCACCAGGATTCGTTCAATGGCTTCATCCTGCCTGAGTGTTGACGCTACGACGGCTCCGGCCTGTCGTAAGGTTTCCGCTTCCTGCACGTGACGCTGCGCCAATTGGAACAGGCGCACTTTTTCGATGATGGCGACCAATTGTCCCGCGAATGTTGTCATCAGATGTTCATCAGCCTCGCTGAAGGCATCCAGCTGCTTGCTTTCGATGTTGATCAATCCGACAACGCGCTCGCCAACCTTGAGAGGTATGCACAATTCAGATCGCATATCTGGATTCACTGCAAGATAAACAGGCTCAAGACGTACATCAGGAATCCGCCTGGGTTTGCCGGTGGCAACCACCTGGCCAGCCACGCCTCTTCCCAAAGCCAACGTCAAACGTTCTCTAATTGTAGTGTGCGCCGAATCATAAAAGCGCATCATGCCAGCCGCTTCGTCCACCATGCCTATGTCAAAAAAATCCGGCTGGAGTACATTTTCCAGGATTTGAGCCGCATTTTCGATCAAAGTATCCAGGTTGGTCGCTTCCACCCCGACAATAGCAATATCATTCAAAATGGTCAATTCTTCTGCGCGCCGCAAAGCGGCGGCTCGTTGGATTTCAAAATCCGAAGCGAGTTTCTTAAGTTGCATTTCAAGACGACTGCGGATCGAGATAATTTGGACGCCAATGATCGCAGCGATGGTCAGCATTATCAATCGGATGAGTTCGGGTATTACATTCGGAAAAATTACGTAAAGATAGGGTATGTGAATGACAAGAATCCATACCACTGCCCCCCAGCCTGCCCCCGGAGAGAACTTATGCGCAATATATAAAACCATGATCAAGGCTAAGAGATCATGTGAATCGTGGAATAAAGAGAAGAGCGGGCTGGCGACAATGGGCGCGAAGAAGGGAATGAGCTCCAACACGTTAACCAGGGTAAGCAAAATCAATACCAGAAAAATGGCGATGACGATATAACGATTGAGATGAGTGCTTCGCTGATTTTGCATATTCTTATCTATTTTGTTAGTTCAACGATCAATGTATCCAGAGCCAGATCCAAAGTGACCTGGCTCGTTTTGACTCCTTCGTCAATATTCAACAAGCGGCGGTAGATATTTTCAAGGGTTTCGATTGAAAAACGATTCGCCTGTCCTGTTGTTTTTTCCGCTACGAACGGATGCACACCCAGCGCGCGGGCCACATCATCCTTGTTTCCGCGGCCATCCAAAATTTCACGCGCTTGAAGCAGCAACCTGAATTGCCTTACCACCATGCCCCATAACGAAAATGCATCCTCATTCTCAAGCAGGCGATGCAAAAGTTTTTGTGCGGTTTTTCCATTTCCCTGGGATAGCGCGTCCACAAAATCAAACACGCTTTGCTGGGAGGTGAGGATACAAACCGCTTCCACATCGGACGCGCGAACTGGCCGCTCCCAATTGACATACGCCAAAAGTTTGGCGATTTCCATGCCCGCCTGACGGGTATCCACGCCGACCATTTCCGCCAGGCGGGCTGCGGCGGCAGGCTCAATCCGCCCGTCTTGTTTCCTGGCCTCGTTGACGATCCAGCCGGGCATATCCCTTTGCTTGGGCAATAGAAATGCCTGGGTTTTTATCAACGCTGAATTTTTCCGTGCCCATTTTACCAGCCAGTGTTTTTCGATTTCCTTCGGCTCCATTAATTCATGGATGACGAGTTTGGCTGTATCGGGCGTGTGGCTGATGAATTCCTCAAATTTCTTGCGCGTGGCGGGATTATTAAATTTTGCAGACGGGTTTGAAAGGACAACCAGTCTCTTCGGCGCGAGGAAGGGCAGGGCATTGACCGCGTTGTTAAAGTCATTCTCCGTCATGGTGCGCGCTTCGAGATAGGCCGTGTTCATGCCGGCTGTGGTGGGGTCGCTGAACTCAGACTCGAAGTCTTTGATTCTGCGGTGGATGGCAAATTCATCGTTGCCGTGAAGAAAGAGGATATTAGACATTGATTATCGACAGGGACAGGCCTGCCCCGCCCCTAGCTGGTAATGATGCGATGCACGCCCTTGCGGACTTGGATGACGTCTACGATTTGCAGGTTGCCGAGATCTGCTTCAGTGGTGATGAATTCTTGTAGCCAGGAGCCAAGCGGACGGCTGAGGTAATAGCCAACCAGGGCAAATATCAATGCAAACGGGATGAGCAGGAATCGCCACAGTGTGGACCTGGTTGCTCGAAGCGGGAGCCAGGCGAAGGTCCCGGCAAGCAGCGCGGATGTTGCAAGGTTGGTCCCGCATCCAGGGTGGACTGCGAGTCCGCTTTCACCGGAATTCAATCGTGTGTGTGCTTCTGATACTGCGGTGCGGATATCCCTTGTTCCCAGGTTGCTAAGCATGAAAAAGCCGGTCGGGTTGGAATGACCCGCCATGCGTTGACCGGGAAATTGGCGGCTGAGGATGTGAATGGTGGCGTGTTCAAGCGCGTGATTGCGCCGTGTTTCGAGAATGAGGGGGAGATCGAGGATCATGGTTTGATTATACGTTATGCCGTAATTGCATATACTTGTTCGAGCAGTTGCAGAAACTCTCCCGAGGGACGCGGTTTGAGGATTTCCTTGCGCGTTTCGCGTGTGAGGGTTTGCATGAGCAGGTACTGCACGGCATATTTGCGAAAAAGGCGCGAGCCGTCTTCGTCGCCGTAGAATTCAACGCTGCGTGCCAGATGCCTGCGGACGGTTTCCTGCACTTGCCCCGGCGTGACCTGTTCGCGATCAAGATGTGAAAATATCCAGGGATTGGCCAGCGCACCGCGTCCAATCATGACCGCGTCGCACCTGGTATGTTGTTTCATACCTTCAATATCGGCCACGGACTTCACATCCCCGCTGCCGATGACAGGAATCCTGACCAGCGATTTCACTTCGGCAATCGCATCCCAATCTGCGTTGCCTGTATAGCGTTGTTCCTTGGTGCGTCCATGAATGGCAATGAGCGAACCGCCATTTTCCTCCACCACGCGCGCAATGAGTTTGTAGTTCTTGTTCTTATCCCAGCCGAGGCGGATTTTTCCTGTGACTGGAACGTTGAGCGCGGAGGTCAACTTTTTGAATGTATGTGCGATCCTCAATGGCGAAGGCATCATGCCGACACCTGCGCCGCGATCTGCGATGCTTTTGGCAGGGCAACCCATGTTGACGTCAATGATGTCGGGATTCAGCTCCTGTACTTTCAAGGCGGCTTTCAGGATGAGCTCGGGATCATCGCCATAAATTTGAAATGTGATGGGACGTTCGACCTCTTTGAAGTACAGCCGCTTGGCGGGTTCTTTCGAGCGGCTGAGTATCTTTTCCACTTTGACGAATTCGGTGTAGCTCATGGCTGAGCCCAGCTCGCGGCAAAGCGAACGGAAGGGCCAGTCAGAGTAACCGTCCATGGGCGCGAGGATGGCGTCACCGTAGATCGGCAGGTCACGGACATGGAAGGTGGGGGGTTTAATTTCGTTCATGAGTTGGTGAGTATAACAAAGATTTTCCCCATAAATTAAGGCGACAGTCTCTTTGCCCGCTTGTTGTGCTCGGAGCGCTTTGCAAAAGCGACTGTCGCCTGCTACTGATGCAGGTTATTTCTTCAACAAATCCAGGTAGTGCTTTCTGAACTTGGCAACCTTCGGCGCAACCACAGTTTGACAATAAGGCTGGGACTGGTTTCGTGCGAAATATTCCTGATGATAATCCTCGGCGAGGTAGAAATTCCTGACCGCCTCCACTTCTGTGACGATGGGGCTGTTCCAGATCTGCGGGGCATTTAACTCACTGATCAGGGCTTCGGCAATTTCCCTTTGCCGAGGTGTGTGATAGTAGATGCCGGAGCGATACTGAGTGCCCGTGTCTGCGCCCTGGCGGTTGAGGGTGGTAGGGTCGTGGATGGCAAAGAAGACATTGAGAATGTCACGGAGAGAGACGATGGTCGGGTCAAATATGACGCGTACGACTTCCGCATGACCTGTATCCCCATTGCAAACAGCGCGATAGGACGGGTTGGCGACGTGTCCATTGGAATAACCCGAGTCAACGGAGAGTACGCCTTTCATTTCGTCAAAAACAGCCTCCAGACACCAGAAGCATCCCCCGGCCAGTGTGATGGTTTCATAATTTATGTTCATAATAAGCTCTCCTTTTCTTTGAACTCGTACATAAAGTCGACAGGCCAATCTACTGAATAAGATGCGACGTAGATGGAAAACCTTCTTAAGAAAGGGTTACAGTTTTAAAGAAAAAGACCGCCTCGCGGCAATCCTTTTGAGGTTCTCTAGCGCATGCCTGAAGCTGTGATCAACCCATTCGTGACATTGACATTCATCAGTTCAAGCCCAGGGACTTGTGAGTTGATCTCATCCACAAGCAGTTGATTTAGCCAGGATTCCGTCTGTGAGAGCAATAGGGCGGGGATTGTCTGCTGCCCGATCTGCAGCGATTCTATTTCGAAATAGGGCTGCTTATTGTCGTCGATTTTTATCATTCCAACAATCAGCGCGGAGGTTGAATTCTTATTGCCGTTTACAATGCCCCAAACCTGGACCTTTCCATCACGCAGATAGACTTGAATATCATTTAGGGGCAGGTCGGGGTTGTGTTTCATTTCCATGACAAGCCATGAGGTGATTTGCTGCTCGGTGATGGTTGCAGAGGACAAGGAGCCGGGCTGGGGCAGCGCCTTTTCCAGCGCTGTCTTTGCTTCCAGGCCGTTTTTATCCGATGTGACGATCTCGGCGCCCGGGCGTTCGGGTGCGCCTTCCATGCCGCTTTCGGAATTTTGGATGGCGAAATTGATCAACGCATCCACAAGCGGCGCATACTGTGGATACTGTGCGCTGACCTGCGCGCGGGTTTGCGGCGCAATATCATTGGCAAGGGAGGTATCGCCATAAAGCACGGGCGTTGCAATTGCCAGTATTTTCGCAATTTTCGATTCGGGATTATTCCATGCCACAACAAGCGTGGTTGTGGCGAATAATAAAACCACGATCACAAGCGCCAATATTACGCGCAGGGTATTTTTATTCGATTTGGGAGATTGCCAGATGCCGGCATTGGCATGCCCGGGCCTGGGCAATGTCGGGCTGATGGATTTCAGGCGGGCGAGCCCGATCCTGGCTTCGTTGTTATTGGCATTGATCTTGAGAACGCGCTCGTAGCATCGGATCTTATTTTCTTTTTCTTCCTCGATACGCGCCATCAACATCCACCCGGCTTCGTCATGGGGGTGGGCGGAGAGATAATCCGACATGTATTTTCCTGCCAGTTCGCGGTTGCCGCGCTGGAAGGTGTAATCGGCTAGTTTGAGAAGTTCCTGTCTGGTCATGTTAAATAATCCCTAAAAGTCTTCCCTTTTGGGGGGCTTCGTAAGACCTTTAGGGACTGCAACTCTTTCTAGATAGCTGGTTCTGGTTGTTTCTCTGTCGATTTTTCGAGGACAATTTCGCCGTCGTCGTTGACGACCACGCCAATTGTGTCGCCGTTTACAAATTCACCGGAGAGCAATTTATCGGATAGCGGGTCTTCCACTTTTTGCTGGATGATACGGCGTAATGGACGCGCGCCAAACTCGGAATCGAAGCCCTGTTCGGCAAGGGATGTCAATGCTTCAGTGGAAGCAGTCAGCATGAGGTTATGGTCCTTGAGACGTTCCGAGACCTTGTCCAATTCCAGGGAAACGATCTTCTGGATGTCTTCCTTGTTGAGCGAGCGGAAGATGACGACCGAATCCATGCGGTTGATGAATTCGGGTCGGAAGGCACGCTTGAGGGATTCGCCCAATTTCTTGCGCATGTCTTCGTAGGAGAGTCTCTCCTCGTTGGCTTCATCGCGCTTCAAAGCGAAGCCGAGGGAGGATTGCTTCTTGATCACGTCCGCGCCGATGTTGGAGGTCATCACGATGATGGCGTTGCGGAAATCGACCTTGCGGCCTTTCGCATCGCTCAAATGACCTTCTTCCATGATCTGCAGCAGCATGTTGTGGACTTCAGGATGCGCTTTTTCGATCTCATCGAAGACGACGATGGAATAGGGTCTGCGGCGCAGGGCTTCGGTGAGTTGACCTGCATCTTCGTAACCCACATATCCTGGAGGCGCACCCACCAAACGGGCGGCAGTGTGGCGTTCCATGAATTCAGACATGTCCAATTGCACGGCGGCATCTTCACTGCCGAACATGAACTTGGCTAATGCCTTAGTGAGTTGTGTCTTGCCAACGCCTGTGGGGCCGAGGAACATGAAGGAACCGATCGGACGTTTGGGATCTTTCAAACCGGCCCGCGCGCGGCGGACAGCACGGGAGATGGCGATGATCGCATCTTCCTGTCCGATGATGTCTTTGCGTAACTCATCTTCCATCTTGATCAGGCGTTGTGATTCGGCTTCCGCCAGCTGCATCAGCGGCACACCCGTCCACATGGAAACGACTTCGGCAATATCCTCCGCGGAAACAACGGGGCTGTTGGCACGGTCCCAGCCGGTGCGCAAGCGTTCGATTTGCTGGCTGAGATCCAATTCGCGCTCTTCCCATTCCTTGATGTCCTCGTTATTCCCCTCTTCCAAAGCGAGGGTGCGGTTTTGGCGCGCCAGTCTTAATTGACCAAATAGGTCTTTGGCATGTTTCGCGGCGGGACTCTTGTACATGCGGACGCGTGACGATGATTCGTCGATCAAATCAATGGCTTTGTCGGGTAAAAATCTTTCGGTGACATAGCGCGAGGATAAATGCGCCGCGGCTTCGAGCGCTTCATCGGAGATCACCAAATGATGATGTTCCTCGTATGCGCCGCGAATACCCTTGAGGATCAGGATGGTCTCTTCCTCGGAGGGTTCATCCACTTGCACAGGTTGGAAGCGGCGTTCGAGCGCGGCATCGGATTCGATATGCTTGCGATATTCATCCATTGTGGTGGCGCCGATGACCTGGAGTTCACCTCGGGATAATGCCGGCTTGAGGATGTTGGCCGCATCCACGGAGGAACCTGCGGCTCCCGCCCCGACCAACATATGCACCTCGTCAATGAACAGGATCGCGCCTGATTGTTTCAACTCATCAATGATCCGTTTGAGTCTTTCCTCGAACTGACCGCGATACATGGTGCCGGCCACGAGCGAACCCACATCCAACTGGAGCACGCGCTTGTTCATGAGCGGCGCCGGGACATCGCCTTCGACGATACGTTGGGCGAGTCCTTCAACGATGGCGGTCTTGCCGACGCCGGGTTCCCCGATCAGGGCCGGGTTGTTCTTGGTGCGGCGCGCAAGGATTTGAATGACACGCTCGATTTCCATTTGACGCCCGATGACGGGGTCAAGTTTCTTCTCCTCAGCCTTGGAGGTCAGGTCGGAAGCAAGTTGATCGACGAGAGGGGTTTTGGGGTTGGCGCCAGCAGCGCCGGCCTTGGCCGTTTGAGGGCCGGCCGGCGTCGGTGAGGATGAAGCGGATTCATTCAGCACGCGGCGCGTCTGGCGGCGGATCTGGTCCGGTGTGACGCCGAGTCTGCGCAGCACTTCCATTGCAGTTGATTCGACGCGCACCAGCCCAAGCAGGATGTGCTCGGTGCCGATATAGTGATGCCCGAGGCGGCGCGCTTCGTCCACCGCAAATTCGAGTACTTGCTGGGTTTCTGCGGCAAGCTCGATTTGGGTGGCGTCAAACAGGGCGGGGGTTCCAGAGACGCGCTGTACTACTTCGCGGACGCGTTCGGAGGCCATGCCGAGGTCGTGCAGGACACGGCCGGCAACTCCTCCTTCTTCGTCCATTAATCCAAGCAACAGATGTTCGGTTCCAATATTATTTTGTTGAGCGCGCTCGGCCTCTTGATGTGCGAGGCTGAGAACACGCCTTGCTCGCTGCGTAAATCTTTCCATACCAGCCATAATTTTTCTCCTAAATTTCCAGTGGTGATTCTACCAAAAAGCGGGGGGAGTCCGTGTTGGAAAAAGGTTAGAGTTTCCTGACGGGCTTTTAGCGATTAATATCCAGCTTTTAGCGCTTTTCGAAAAGCCAACGGCTGATTACCACCTGTTGTCCCCGTCTCCTTGAATCTTACCACGTGTCTGCCTGTTCGAAAGTTTGATTCTATATCCCACCATGGATTTGCTATGAACTTTCATATATCTTCCTCTGCTATAATCCTTTTCATGATTCTCGTCAGCGGTGCGACAGGCTTCATAGGACGCACACTTATTCGTCATCTTTCCGAGATCGGCCATCCATTGCGCGCGTTGATCCGCCCTTCGCTGCGCACGCCGCGCCTGCCAAAGGGCGTTCCTGTGGAAGTGGCGGTGGTATCCCTTGCGGATAAACGCGGTTTACGCGCAGCCCTGCGGGATGTGAAGACCATCTTCCACCTGGCCAGTGCAGAAAACCAGGGCAGCCGCGGCGATTTGTTAACAGCGGATATTCAAGGCACGGAAAATCTCGTGGAAGCCGCAGCAGATGCGGGCGTGGATCGAATCGTCTATCTCAGTCACATCGGCGCGGCGCGCGCATCGGGATATCCCGCATTCAAAGCAAAGGGCATCGCCGAAGAGCATATCCGTAACGGAAAAGTTCCGTACACAATCTTGCGCACTTCGCTTGTTTATGGACCGGAAGATCATTTCACAAATAATCTTTCGCGTTTGATCCGTTCTTCCTTTGGCGTATTTCCAATACCGGCCGGTGGGCGGACAGTAGTACAGCCTGTGTGGGTGGAAGACCTGGTGACCTGCATGTTATGGTCGCTGGAAAAAGACAATATGGTCAACCAGGTCTTTGAACTTGGCGGCAGTGAGTTTTTCACACTGCGACAGATCGTCGAGACCATCATGGAAGTGACCCACCGACAACGCTACCTTCAGCCTCTTTCACCGGTCACCTTGCGCGCCTTCACGGTATTCCTCGAAGGCATTGTGCCAAATTTTCCAATTTCATCCTTCTGGCTCGATTACTTCGCCGTAAACCGTACCTGCGCCATCGATTCCATGCCGCGTAACTTTGGGTTGATGCCGGCCCGCTTCTCATACCGCCTCGATTACTTAATTCGCAAACCCTGGGTGCAGCGCGCATGGAACAGGGTTACAGAAACTTTTGCCTCCATCCGTTCGCGCTAAACATGACCAATTTCAACATTCACCTGATTGAAACACCTGAAGAAATGCGCCTCGTTGAAGATCTGCAGCGCGCTGTCTGGCCCGACTCCGAAACGGATATCGTCCCGATGCACATGCTGATCACCGCCGTTCACAACGGCGGACTGGTGCTGGGCGCATTCGTGCAGGAAAAACTGATCGGCTTTGTGTTTGGCATTCCCGGGCTCGAAGAAACGCCCGATGGTCCGCGCCCAAAACATTGCTCGCACATGATGGGCATCCATCCCGATCATCGCGATGGCGGGGCGGGCTTTGCGCTCAAACGCGCGCAATGGCAAATGGTCCGTCATCAGGGCCTCGATCACATCACCTGGACCTATGATCCCCTGCTCAGCCGCAATGCCTATCTCAATATCGCAAAACTTGGCGCGGTCTGCAGCACGTACCGCCGCTCAGAGTATGGCGAGATGCGCGACGGACTCAACGCCGGGCTGCCATCCGACCGCTTCCAAGTGGATTGGTGGATCAATACCCGCCGCGCTGAAAGCCGGCTTGGCAAACGTTCCCGTCCGACCCTTAAATTGGATTACGTCACCCGTTCCGGCCTGCATCCATTTTATACGCCTCACACTACGAACATTGGCCTGCCTCAGCCGCCCGAACATGTGCCCCCCTTTGAAGATCGTTTGCTGCTGGCGGAGATCCCTGCTGATTTCATGGCGCTCAAATCCAAGGACTTCCCCCTGGCGCGTGACTGGCGCTTCTTCACCCGCGAACTCTTTGAGACAGCCTTCAAGGCAAATTACATCGTCACCGATTTTATCTTTGACCAAAATGAAGGCCGTCCGCGCGGATTATATGTATTGACGCACGGCGAAAGCACCCTGGATGAATTTGAGTAAACCGGGCCACAAACCGCCTTTGAGACGTTAGAATCAATAGGTCTGGTATTTTATGAATTCATGCTATGCTTTTTTTGAATAGCTCATCGAACTGGATAGCAAAATACAATCAGGCTATATTTCTTTTTTGAAATCAAATTCAAAAAGAAGATATAGCCACACAACAATGCTAATCTGGATACCGATATTTGCTGTCATATTTTTAGGGGAGCACATCACAACCAAAGAGATGATCGGATTGATTGCAGCAGGTATGGGAACGCTTATTGTACAGACACGTCGTTTTCCAAAAATCAAGAAAGTTACAACCTGACAAGGCGTGCACCTGGCTGTCGGGAACGATATTGCGAGCCCTCGGGTTGTTGAATAGTATGACAGGAAAATCCCCCGGAGTTTAAAGCATGAATTTCAGATCACTCCTCTTGACCGTTTTTCTCCCCATTATGTTGGCTGCAGCATGTCAGGCTGACCCCGCGCCGAAAGACGCCCAGGATGACCGTGCTGGAAATTCAATCGGCGAGGGCGCTGATCCTGATGTCATTGCTGAACTTCCCATTTCAACTAGAAGTTTTGAGATGGGAACCGCTGGTTTCATACCCAGGCATTATCCAAATTCAAGCCAGGATGATTGGCAGGACTTATTTGAGCATGACGCTGCATCGTACGGCGGAATTTATGGTGTTCATATCGACCCCGCTGGTAAAGTTAACGAAGATGGAATTCTCGAACAAGCCCAGCTCGCATTTAAGCAGGTAAGAGATGTAGAGCCATATATCGCCTTTTCAGTCAATTATGAAGACGGTCCTTTTACACATGAGCGAGGCGAAGAGCTTAAACGCGCAGCTGTGGCGATAGCCAAAAAATATCAACCTAAATATATCTCTCTGGGAGTGGAAAGCAACTCATTCTACTTGTTTCAGCAGGAGACCTTCGATTTATATGTACAGTATGCCAGGGAAGCCTACGACGAAATCAAGGCAGTCAGTCCAGATACCCTGGTTATGAATAACTTCCAGCTTGAGCGCATGAAGGGAAAAACTTCGCTTACGGGACAGGAATTTGAACATAATTGGCATATCATCAGCAAGTTTGAAGGAAAGATGGATCTCGTTTCCTTTACGGTGTATCCATTTTTAGAATACAAGACTGTCGCTGAAATCCCTGACGACTATCTCGCCGAGATCCGTAGGCATACATCCCTTCCAATTATTATCACTGAAACCGGATGGCCCACGGAAGATACGGCAAGTGGGGTAAGCGGCTCGTATCAGGATCAGATCGATTACATGATGAAGCTTATCCAGCAAGCCAACGACATTGAAGTAAAGGCGATCATATGGGTATTCCCGCATGATTCATCCTTTGGGGTGGCTGGTGGCATTTTCGATCATATTAGTTTGTTTGATAATAATGGGAAGCCAAAGCCCGCATATGAGTACTGGAAGGCAGTCAACTCATTGCGATTGCAATGAGTGGCGATTGGGCTTTCCATCGCAGAAAACAGGGAGGGATTGACAAAATTCAAAGACTGAATTATGATTTTGTCGATAAAGTCTATTTTAACGCTAGGAGTTATGGCAAACATGAGACTTTCCAAACGCGGAGAATACGGCCTGCGGGCCATCATCGCATTGGCGGAGCCCGCTGAAAAAAGCGACGCACCACAGATGATGCAAATCAAGGAGATTTCGATCCAGGAGCAGATCTCCCCCAAATTCCTTGAGCAGATCCTTCTCACGCTCAAAAATGCGGGATTGCTGCACAGCAGGATGGGCATTGGCGGCGGGTATTACCTGGCCAGACCGGCCAAGGAGATCACCCTCGGCCAGATCTTCCGCGTGCTGGATGGCCCCGTGGCTCCGATCAAATGTGTCAGCCAGATGGCTTATGAACCTTGCGGCTGTCCCGATGAAGAGACTTGCGGTCTGCGCCTTGTGATGGGTGATGTGCGCAATGCCATTGCCGATATTCTCGATCACACCAGCCTGGCTGATGTAACCAAACGCCAGAACGCGGTCCGCAAAAAGCTCGCATCCAATAAAAAGTAAATGAAACTGCGTACGGGAGAACGCAATTTTATTTACCTCTAAAGTATACTAGTACTATAGACTTTATAATATATAACCGAATTGGAGAATAATTATGCAAAAATATACTTCGACTCTTGGTTCCCTGCTGCTTGCCGCATCCCTGCTTTTGACGTCCTGCGGTCCATCCAGGCCAGCTCCAACGGCAGCGGCGGTCGCTGCCGAAAACCAGTTGAGTGGAACGATCTCGGTTTCTGGCGCCTTCGCGTTATATCCGATGATGACCGTATGGGCGGACGAATTCCATAGGCTGCATCCTGCCGTTGAGTTCGATGTGCAGGGCGGCGGCGCGGGCAAAGGCATGACCGATACCATCGCTGGCGCAGTCGACATCGGCATGATCTCCCGCACCATCAAGCCCGAAGAGGAGGCACAGGATATCTTCTGGGTATCCGTCGCCAAGGATGCGGTCTTTCCGATCGTCAGCGCTGAAAACCCGCTTGCCGCCGATATCATCGCCAAAGGTATCAGCCAGAAAATATTCGAAAAGATATTTATTAGCGGCGAAATCAAGACCTGGGGTGAAGTTGTCGGCAGGCCCGAAGTCACCGATGAAATCCACGTGTACTCTCGTTCCGATGCATGCGGTGCCGGAGAAATGTGGGCCAGGTTTTCCGGCGGCAAAGTCCAGGATGATATCAACGGCATTGGCGTCAACGGCGAGCCCGCCCTGGTGGATACCGTCATCAAGGACCCGCTAGGGATTGGCTACAGCAATCTAAACAGCGTGTTCGATATGAGCGGCGGCGGTCTTGTCCCCGGCGCCGTGGTCCCGCCGGTCGATATCAACGCAAACGGTCAGGCGGATGCCGATGAGTATTACAAAACCAAAGACGAAGCAGTAAACGCGATTTCATCTGGGAAATATCCCTCGCCGCCCGCCCGCTTTGAAAACCTAGCAACCAAAGGCAAACCCAGCGGACTGATTCTGACATTCATTGAGTGGATCATAACCGACGGCCAGCAATATCTCGGTCAAGCAGGGTATGTCCAGCTTACTGCTGATCAACAAGCCGAGTCACTTGCAAAAATTAAATGAACCCGCTACATCAAATCAATACACCCCAATCAACCAAGAGAACGATGGATCGGGGGGAGTGGTCCATCGCCGCATCCCGTGCACGGCAGGATAATTTTGCCCAGCGCACTTTTTTGGGCTTCACATTGTTACCGGTCTTTCTAATTCTCATCGTCACCATTGCATTGCTCGTCCGTTCATGGCCGATCCTAAATACGTATCCACTCAGTCATCTGCTCTTCGGCAAAGTTTGGAAGCCAAACAATGGGCAGTTCGGTTTTTGGCCCTTCATTCTCGGCACGTTTTGGGTCGCGACCATGGGTGTGATTCTCGCCGTGCCGCCCTGCCTGTTGACTTCGATCTACCTGGCGGAATATGCCCACGCCAAAACGCGTTCGATAGCCCAGCCTATGCTGGATTTGCTGGCCGCCATTCCGCCCGTTGTCTATGGCGTATGGGGATTGCTGGCCATTGTGCCGTTCGTGGATGACGTACTCGCGCCTCTCTCCGACCGTTGGCTGGGTTCTGTTTCGATATTTGCCGTCAACCAACCGACGGGCTTTGGCATTCTCGCCGCAGGCATCGTGCTGGCAGTAATGATCGCTCCGCTGATCATCTTGGTCATGTATGAAATTTTCGCCACAGTCCCCAATGACTTGCGGTACGCATCTCTGGCAGTCGGCGCAACACGATGGCAGACCATTCGCAAGATCATCCTGCCGCAGGTCGCGCCGGGCATTCTCGCAGCCATCGTCCTCGGAACTTCACGCGCCCTGGGCGAGACCATCGCCGTGTTGATGGTGGTGGGCAACGTCCCGCAAGTGCCAACCTCGATTTTTGATTCGGCATATCCGCTCCCAGCCTTGATCGCCAATAATTATGGCGAGATGATGTCCATCCCGTTATATGATGCAGCCTTATTGAGCGCGGCCCTTGTTTTGTTGGCAGTCATCCTGATCTTTAACGTTCTTTCCACGCTGGTGATCCAGCGCATGTTGAGGCGCAAATGGGCTTCCCAATAAAAAAACGCTGGCAAAGACGCCACCTCATGGAAGCCTTCATGAAATTCATTATGCGGGTTTCGTTCGGCATTGTTGCAGGCGCGCTGGGCCTGATTTTATGGATTATTATTGTGCGCGGCCTGCCGGCCCTCTCCTGGGACATGGTCACGAAAATCCCGGAAGGCGGTTACTACATGGGCAAGGGCGGCGGCATATTGAACGCCATCCTCGGCTCGTTGTATCTTGCATCGGGCGGCACACTTCTGGCAATGATCTTCAGCGTGCCGATTGCCATGTATCTCAAAACCTATCTCGGCGATTCAAAATGGGGACATTACGTGCGTCTCTCCCTGGATGTGCTTTGGGGCATCCCGTCAATTGTATACGGCGCATTCGGATTCACATTGATGATCGCTCTCGGAATCCGCGCTTCATTATTAGCAGGCATCATGGTTCTGGCGCTGATCGAACTGCCGATCATGACGCGCGCCATGGACGAAGTCATCCGCCGTATGCCCGTTGATCTGGAACACGCTGCGCTTGCGCTCGGTTCAACAAAATTTGAAGTGGCATTGCGCGTGGTCACACGCCAAATGCTGCCCGGTATTACAACAGCCATCCTGCTGGGCTTCGGTCGCGGCATCGGCGATGCGGCCTCCGTATTATTCACAGCCGGCTATACCGACCGCATCCCCACTTCGTTGATGCGTCCCACGGCATCCCTGCCTCTGGCAGTTTTCTTCCAACTCGGCTCACCATATCCCGAAGTACAGCTACGCGGATACGCAGCCGCATTAATTCTCACCATCATTGTATTGGCCGTCAGTCTCGGATCGCGCTGGCTTTCCGCGCGGCTGAATAAATATACGATCAAATAATCCACCTACTCAATGTCATTCTGAGCAAAGCGAAGAACCTCTACGATTGTCTCAGAGACCCTTCGCTTTGCTCAGGGTGACATGCTAAAGGATAAACTAAAGGATAAACCATGGATGCTCATATTCAAGTTCGCAACTTAAATGTTTATTACGGCAAACAACAAGCGTTGAAAGACGTCAATATTGAAATCCCCAAGAATCAGATCACGGTCATCATGGGACCCTCGGGTTGCGGCAAGACCACCCTGTTGAAAACATTCAACCGCTTTCTCGAATTATCGGACGGGACACAACTCACAGGTGAAGTTTTGGTGGATGGTCAAAACATCTACGACCGTGAAGTGGATGTGACCGAGGTCCGCAAGGTGGTGGGATTGCTGGCACAACGCCCGTCGCCTCTGCCGATGTCCATCTATGACAATGTCGTCTACGGAATGAACATCCATAGGATGAAAAAGGATCGCAAAGAATATGAAGGTGCGGTCCGACATTATCTTGAGATCGCAGGTCTATGGGATGAAGTCCACAAGCGATTGCACGACCCAGCCACCAGCCTCTCCATTGGACAACAACAACGCCTCTGTCTGGCCCGCGGCTTGGCCGTTAAACCAGAGATCATCCTCGGCGACGAACCCACCTCCGCGCTCGACCCGATCTCATCGCAGAACATCGAAAGCCGTTTGCTTGATCTCAAAGACCAATACACCACGGTCATCGTGACTCACACCCTGCGTCAGGCAAAACGCCTTGCAGACTATGTAATCTATATGTATCTGGGTGAAGTCATCGAAGCAGGCCCTGCCCATGAAGTGTTTTCCAATCCCCAACATGAAAGAACAAAACAATATCTTGAAGGGTTGTTTTAGTACTCATCTCAAAATGTTAACCGGTACTTCCAAAATATATGTCACAAAAGCCGCCCCTGAAAATGGCGGCTTTCCCTTCTCGTAACTGCCCATCCGTTCATTTTCCTCCTTCGCAGACAAGTCGTTATCCTTTTTTTACCAAATTCCCGGCAACAAACGATAGCGCGTTTGCTGCGCATACTCTTTGTATCCGGGTAGCTCTGCCTGCAAAGTTTGATCTTCCAATGCGGTTCGTACGATCATCACCACGGCCAGTAAAATGGCGGGGACAAATGCCCAAAGTGAATCCAATAGAATGGGAATGAATACATAACCAAGCAGACCGCCCGCGTAACCCGGATGCCGCACCATTCGATATGGCCCTGTGCTGACGACATGATGTCCGCGCTCGGTCTGGATGCGGACCGTGCCGGAGAAAAAGCGATTCTCCACCAAAGCCCAGGAGGAAAAGCCGTAACCAAGTACAATGCCTGTTAGCGCAAGCAGGTTCATGGTTAAGTTGGAGGCGGGGGACCATGTGTAGTATTTATCCAGGCCCGCAATGACTAAGATCAAAATGGATCCCAGTCCAAGCAGGGGCGCGAGGATCTTATCCCATGATTTTGTATCTTTGGCCTGCATGAAGCGGGCGCGTTCTGCGATCAAGTCCGGGTGCTTTCGCGCCACAATGATACGGCTGATGGCAAAAGCCAGGATACTTGCAATGGCATACGCCCAGGCCTGCCACCAATCCCAGCGACTGGAAATGATCATCGGGATAAAGGGTGCGATGAACACAACCACGACCAACTGGACGACAGTGCGTAAAGGGAAGGTATTCTCATTTTCGGTCATAATTTCATCCTTAACCATTATAATAACCACAGACCCTGGATACAAACATGAAACTTACCCGTATTATCATCTTACTTTTGATCGCATTGACAACATTCCAATCCGTCCTTGCGCAAAATAACCAGCCGCTTGCCATCATCATGACCGCCGATGGTCCCATCATGCCGCCGATGCTGGAATATTTTAAACGCGGCATTGAAACAGCCGAACAGCGCAACGCGGAAGTGATCATCATCGAATTGAACACGCCCGGTGGAAGCGTGGACACCATGCTGGAGATGATCCAGGTGATGCGCGCCAGCAGCGTACCGGTGGTGGTGTATGTTTCACCCAACGACGCGATTGCGGGAAGCGCCGGTGCAATAATCACAATGGCAGGACATGCCTCCGCCATGGCGCCCAAGACAGCCATTGGCGCGGCGAGCCCGATTGATAATTCAGGCAATGATATTCAATCCACACTTGAAATGAAAATAAAGGAAATTTTAAAAGCGCGGGCCCGCGCCCTGGTGGAGGAGCGCGGCGTACCAGCGACCCAACTTGCCGAAGCCATGATAGATGATGCGAAAGCCGTCACAGCCAAAGAGGCGCTTGAAGCCAAGTTGATCGATTTTATTTCCGATGATACTGAAGATTTGTTACAGGAATTAAATGGCTTCACCGTACAAACGAAAGACAGCGAAATCACCATCCATACCGTGGATATCCGTACGGAAAACATCAACATTAGTTTCATCGAACAGTTGCTGCTAATGCTCACCGATCCAAACATCGCCTTCCTTTTGCTTGCCATTGGCGTACAAGCCATTCTGATCGAGATTTCATCGCCCGGCGGCTGGGTGGCCGGTTTCATCGGCGCGGTCTGCCTGGCTCTGGCTGTTTACGGCATGGGAGTATTATCCATCAACTGGTTTGGATTGATCCTGCTCCTGATCGCCTTTGTGTTGTTCATCCTCGATCTCAAAGCGCCGACACATGGCGCACTCACCGCGGCGGGCGTGGCTTCCTTTATTGTTGGCGCGCTGGTCCTGTTCAACTCGCCCGGCACGCCGCAATTCCAGCGCGTATCCGTTCCGCTCGTTGTCGGCATGGGACTCTTCCTCGGCTTGTTAACTTTTAGCGTGCTGATGTTCGCCATCCGCGCGCAGCGCACCCCCATCCGCCTCGGCGTGGAGACCCTGATTGGGCAAACGGGAACAGCCGTAATGTTCAAGCAGGATGCGGGACAGGTTCAAGTTGGAAGCGAATTATGGAGCGCAGTAAAATCTGCGGAGGCGGAATCCATCCGTAAGGGCGATTTCATCGAAGTAGTCGAAGTACGCGGATTACGTTTAGTCGTTAAGAAAAAATAACCTATCACGCTTCAAAGAGGACCTAATGCCTGCCACCCCTACGAGAGACAGAGTCAAACCCGAATCAATTTCACGCCCATTGCGCCGCCCGGAATGGATCAAAGTCCGTGCGCCCTCGGGCGAAACCTTCGAACGCCTGCAGGTGCTGATGCGTTCGAAAGAATTGCACACCGTGTGCGAAGAAGCCATGTGTCCAAACCTGGGCGAATGCTGGGGCAGCGGTACGGCAACCTTCCTGATGCTCGGTGACGTATGCACACGCACCTGCGCATTTTGCGACATCAAGCATGGCAAGCCCGCCTTAATGGATTGGGGCGAAGCCGAACGCGTGGCACAAGCCGTGAAATCCATGGAATTGAAGCACGCGGTCATCACCTCTGTAAATCGTGATGAAAGGCGCGACGGCGGCGCGCCCATTTTTGCGATGGTGATCCGGCGCATCCGTGAGTTACAGCACGGCTGCTCCATTGAAGTGTTGATCCCCGATTTCAAGGGCAGCATGGAAGCCTTGAAGATCGTCATGGAGGCACGCCCTGAGATATTGAATCACAATGTGGAAACCGTGCCGCGTTTGTTCAAAACCGTTCAACCGCAGGATAATTACGAATGGGCGGCAGCAACCTTATCCAACGCAAAGAAACTTGATCCGGAAGTGCTGACCAAGTCCGGCATCATGCTCGGCCTCGGCGAAACCATGGACGAGGTCAAAGCCGTGATGCGCGACCAGCGCAGTTGGGGCGTGGACATTCTGACCATCGGCCAGTATCTGCAACCCAGCAAAAAGCACATATCCATGGAACGTTATTACACCATGGAAGAATTCGCCGAACTGCGTGAATATGGAATGGAGATCGGCTTCAAGTGGGTGGAGTCGAATCCGCTGGTGAGGTCTTCGTACCACGCGGCGGAACAGGTCCGCGCGTTGAGCGTGGTACATCGCAAATTGTATGGTGAGCCATTGCCAGTGATGAAGTAAAGCGAGTAATAAGTAATATACATAAAATTTCCATCACAGCTGTGATGGAAATTTTACATTTAATCGATCCAAATCCAAACAAGGGTCAGTTAACACATGAAGTGCACTCTGATTAACTTAGAGAAAGGCTAAAGAGCTACTGCTCACCGAATACGGCATAATTTGGTTGCTTCACGACCAAAGGAGGCCGCCGATGAGCAGTAGTCAGGAATTGTACAACCAACTGAGCGAAAAGTTGAGAGAATTGGTGTCCGTTAAGAATAGCAAACAAGTTATCAACTGGATTTGGATTGTGGTCGGAATCTTGCAAAGCGAGTCGTGTCATCTGAGTCAGATTGCCAATTACCTGCCGATGAAAAGCAGGGCGGAGTCGCGGGTGACGTTGTTACGACGTTGGCTAATGAACTCGCATGTCAAAGTATGGAGCTTTTACAAAAAGGTCTTGGAGCATGTGTTTGCAGGTTGGTCAAATGTATCGGCCATCATCATCTTGGATGGTGTTATGCTGTTCGGAGATCGTTGGCAGGTATTTCGAGTGTCTTTGCTACATGGCAGTCGAGCGGTTCCCTTGGCTTGGACGGTTGTCGAAGGCAAAGGCTTGGTGAAGGTAACCAAGTTGAAAAGCATGTTGGAGAAAGTGCAGCGTTTTTTGAAAAGGCATGTCAAAGAAGTGCTGTTTTTGGCGGATGCAGGCTTTCGCAACTGGGATTGGGCTGAATTATGCACAGAATTGGGCTGGGATTACGGGATTCGGATCGCGTGTAACACCTATTTGACCTTGCCCAATGGAAGCGTAGATCGTTTGGATCGGCTGGTTCCTGAAAATCAAAACCGATACTTTCAGAACGCTTGGCTGACCAGGGAAGCCAAATGGCAAGCCAATGTATCAGTGACCTGGACGACTGACAAAGATGGAAAACCTGAAATGATTGCCGTGATGACCAATCAAATCGCTTGCCGAGCTCATTTGCGAGAATATGCCAAACGCATGAGTATTGAGCAAAGTTTTCGAGATGATAAGTCGGGTGGGTTCGATCTGGAACATACCCGACTGCAACACGCTGAACGGCTCAATCGTCTTTTGTTGGCGACTGCGATTGCCACGCTTTGGTGTCACGAACTCGGAGAATTCGTTCTCAAACAAGGAGATGATTTTCGTCGCCAAGTTGATCCATCTTTTCAACGTACGCTCAGCTTGTTTCAACTTGGTTTACGCTGGCTAAAACGCTCTTTGGCTACAGCAATTCATTTCCTACCTGCTTTTCAGGCTGCTTTATCTAATCTGCGCCTCAAGCCGGTTATCCTTCAACAACCTTCAGACACTAATGTGTAAGGTAATCAGAAGTGCACTATATTATCACCATATTATCATTTTTTAAGAAAAGAACACTTGTTCATGCAAATGATTTGGGTTATCATCTTAAAGTCAGGGGTGTCCTCACCCCAAAATCCCAATATATATCTCTTAAGAGGAGAAGATATGAACAAACGTTTGTTTTTCGTCATGCTGACACTCATCGTTTCTGCTTCGATGATTCTCAGTGCCTGCGCCCCTGCGGCCGTTGAAGCTCCCGTGACCGAAGCTCCGATGACTGAAGCTCCCACCGAAGCGCCTGTTGCCACCGAGGCACCCATGCCTGGTGTTGGTTCTCCCGAGCATCCAATCAAGGTGTTGTTCGTTCCCTCTGTGGATGCGAACATCATTACCACCGGTGGTGATGTCATGGCCCAGGCTTTGAATGAAGCCACCGGCCTGACCTTCGAAGTGGTTGTCCCGACCTCCTACGCCGCGACCATCGAAGAAATGTGCGCCTCCCCCACAGACACCATGGCCTTCATCCCCGGCCTCGGTTACGCCATCGCCAGCCAGTTGTGCGGCGTGGACGTAGCCTTCAAAGCCGTGCGCTTCGGCTACCCGGTTTACTGGGCAGAATATATCGTTGCCCGCGACAGCGAATACCAGACCCTGGCCGACTTGGAAGGCGCGACCTGGGGTTACGGTGACCAGGGTTCGACCTCCGGTTACATGGTCCCGACCGTTGAACTTGCCGCCGCTGGCATCACGCCCGGTGAACAGGTTCAGACCGGCGGTCACAACCAGACCGTTACCGCCGTCTACAATGGCGAAGTTGATTTCGGCACCGTCTTCTATAGCGTTCCGCTGAACCCGGATGGCGCCCCCATCTTCAGCTATGAAGACTACTTGGCTGGAAAGATCACCAGCCTGGAGCAGTACGAAATTCCTGCGGAAGCCATCCCGAACTGCGCTCCTGACGCTGAGGGCAAGAAACTCCTGTGCGACGGTTATCGCGTTTTGGATGCCCGCGCTAACATCCGCACCGAGGCCCCCGATGTGATGCAGAAAGTCCGCATGCTGGCTGTCTCTGCTTCCATTCCGAACGATACGATGGCCTTCGGCCCCGATTTCCCGGCCGACTTGCGCGCCCAGATCGAAGCGGCATTGCTTGCTTTTGCTGAGACCGAAGCCTGGGACGCCTCCATCGGCTCTGCCGACTTCTATGGCTGGTCTGGTATTTTGCCCGCCACCGACTCCGAATACGATGTGGTCCGCGAAATGGTTACCGCCACTGGCTACAAACTTCCAGAATAGTATCTCCCGTTTGTTGTAAGAATTTGGGGCAGGGAAAATTCCCTGCCCCAATTGTAATTATTTCTCCGTATTTAAAAAATCAGAAAGCTAGGGGGTGGAATCACATTCCGCACTAATACAGGGCGCGGAAATGCGCCAAAATCACTTTTTCAGGAATGGCATATGCTTCAAATAAAAAACCTGACCAAAATTTACGAAGGCGGCGTCAAAGCGCTCGATAATGTAAGTTTTGATGTGCCGGATGGCCAGTTTCTTGCAGTGATTGGCCTGAGCGGATCGGGGAAATCCACATTGTTGCGCTGTATCAACCGCCTGATCGAACCCACCGACGGCCAGATTCTCTGGAATGGCGAGGATGTCACCAAAGCCTCGCCGGAGGAAATGCGCCGCATCCGTCGCAAGATCGGCATGGTCTTCCAGCAGTTCAACCTTGTCCATCGTTCCAAAGTGATCACCAATGTGCTGGCTGGCAGGCTGGGATATATCAACCCGGCCTGGAGTTTGTTGAATCGTTTCCCAAAAGCCGATATGGAAAAAGCCATTAAACAATTGGAACGAGTGGGGATTGCCGACAAGGCCAATGAGCGCGCGGATGAGTTGAGCGGCGGCCAGCAACAACGTGTGGGTATCGCCCGCGCCCTGATGCAGGATCCGGAAATCATCCTGGCCGACGAACCGGTCGCCAGCCTCGACCCTGTCCTGGCGCACAGCATTATGAAACACCTGGAAGATATCAACGATAAAGACGGTGTGACTGTATTATGCAGCCTGCACTTCCTTGACCTGGTCCATCGTTACGCCGACCGGGTGGTTGCCTTGAATGATGGGAAACTGGTCTTCGAGGGTCTGCCCAGTGAGATTGACGATCAGAAATTCAAAGATATCTATGGCCGCGATGCCGAGCGGATAGGGTGAGGATGCCATGAAAGATAATAACAACAAGAAAAAAGCATCTCCCTGGAAATCCCTTCAGGTGGGATTGGCAGTCCTCGCGGGCTTGCTTGTTTATGCCTACGGCTTTCAAATTACCAAAGTGGACCTGGAAGACCTGCGCAGTGAACGGCGGCAACAAAGCCTGACGCGCGTGATGCGTGCGCTTGCCAAGCCTGAAATCTTCGAATACGAACAGGAAGTGGAGATCATCAACTCTCCGATTTATTTGCCCTGCACGACAAATAGCGTCCCGTCAATGCCGGAACCCGATAAGGTTGGGCCGTATCTCGTGATCACCCCCGCCTGCGCCAATGCCGGTGAAACGGTGCAAGTGGAAGGGTTTAATTTCGCTCCCCACACCATCGGCCCACTTCGCTTTGTCCCCAGCAGTGACCCGGCCAACACGGTCGCGATTGGGCGCGATAACGTGGAGACTGACGATGCAGGCCACTTCATCTTTGAAATGACCCTCCCCAAGCGGTTCAGCGAGGATGTGCAATATATCCGCGCCACCCTGCGCCGCAATGTCGGCTCGCCCCACTTTACCAAAACTGCCTACGATACCTGGGAAAAAATCGTCGAGACCGTTTTCCTGGCCCTTTTAGCAACCACCTTCGGCACCTTTCTCGCTATCCCGCTTAGCTTCATTGCCGCGCGCAACCTGATGAAGCCGGTCAAAAGCCCATTGTCCAGCATCGCCTTATCCATTCTGGGTTGGCCCATCGGCATTGCGCTGGGCTATCTCATCGTCCGCGGGGTGGAGGGATTAAGTCGGCCATTTACTGAAAATATTCTAATCAACCTGGCCTCCATTATCCTGACCCCTGCTTTAGTTTTGTTTGGCATCCGCTGGGCTTTGCCCCAGGAGGAAATCTCCAAACCACCTACTAACCTGCGCCTGGCACGGCTGGGCGTTTTGGTCCTGACGATCCTGGTCAGTTTCTTTGGCCTGTTCCAACTTGCCAGCCTGGCCAAGAACCTGGGACTGCTGGGTATCTCCACTTTGGGGCCGCTGGCCTTCCTCGGCAACTTCCTGTTCCAGGCCGGGGATATTGTAGGCATCATCACACCCGCGTTGGGAGGCCTGGCGGCTGGCGGAGCATTGAGCAGTTTCATGGGCCGCCTGGGCCAGCAAACTGCGGAAAAATTATCGCCCGGCGGCGTGAAACTCTTCAACATCGTGTTTTCCACGCTGGCTGGCGCCGTCACATTTGGGTTGCTCGGACAATTAGTGGAGTGGCTGTATCAAATTGGACAACCCTTTTATACCCTGTGGGGACCTGTGCTAACTGGCTGCCTGCTGGGTCTTGTGCCGGCAATCTTTACAAGACCTAAAGACACATTGCCCACCGGCATGGTGATCTACTACATCACACGCACGTTCCTGAACGGCCTGCGCTCCATCGAAGCACTCGTCATGGCGATTGTGTTCGTGATCGCGGTGGGCATTGGCCCATTCGCGGGCATGATGGCCCTCGGCCTGCACACCATCGTCAGCCTTGCCAAACTTTACTCGGAACAGGTTGAAAGCATCATGGCCGGCCCGCTCGAAGCCATCCAGGCCACCGGCGCGAACCGCTTGCAAACCATCATCTATGCCGTCATCCCGCAGATCGTCCCGCCCTATATTTCCTACACCATGTACCGTTGGGACATCAACGTGCGCATGTCCACCATCATTGGTTTTGTGGGCGGTGGCGGCATTGGTTTCCTGCTTCAGCAAAATATTAACCTCCTGAACTATCGCGCGGCAAGCGCGCAAATGTTTGCCATTGCTATTGTTGTTGCAAGCATGGATTACGTGTCTTCAGTCTTGCGGGAAAAAGTTGTGTAAACTAAACTTTTATTAACCCATAAAAAGGGACTGGCTCAAAAAAAAGCCAGTCCCTTTTTATTTTAGTCATATCGCTTTACATTTGCATCCTGTATTTTTTCAAGGCGCGCCAGCCGACGAGCATCTTTTCCTTTTCATCCCACATGCGGAAATAAAGCGACTTCAAACTGTCCTTAAACGTGAGCGGCTCGATCTGGAAGATCAGGTTTTCGTTATGACATTCTTCAAGTTTATAGTTCGGAATCTTCGGGCTGAGGTGGTGGATGTGATGAAAGCCAATATTTCCTGTGAACCACTGCAAGACCTTGGGAAGTTTGTAGAATGAACTACCATCCATGCCGGCTTTGAAGAACTGCCAATCCTGATGACGCTCCCAATAGGTCGGATCGAAATTGTGTTGCACATAGAATAACCACACGCCCGCGCCGCAAGCCATGAGCAAAATGGGAATCTCAACCAGTAAATACGCCTGCCAACCGATATGATAGATCGCCCAACCGACAAAGCCGAACAGGGCGATATTCGTCCAGACCACGCTGTTCTTCTCGCGCTTGCCGGCATCCTTTTCCCAGAAACGATGTCCGAACGCAAAGACGATCAGGGCGCCAACGGTAAAAAGGATAAGCGGATTGCGCATCACACGATAGCCTAATTTTTTATACCAGGGCGCGACGAGATACTCCTCCACGGTCATGGTGTAGACGTCGCCAATGCCGCGGCGGTCGAGGTCGCCGGCGGTGGCATGGTGTATGGCATGGGAATGCTTCCAGGCATAATAAGGAGTCCAGACCGCCACACCGAGCAGCAAACCCAATCGGTTATTCGCAAGCGGGGTTTTGAGGAAGGAACCGTGGCAGCAATCATGGAAGATGATGAACATCCGCACCATAAATCCTGCCGCAGGAATGGTGATCAGGAACGTCAACCAATACCCTATCTCCAAACTGCGATATGCCAGATACCACAAGGCAAAGAAGGGAATGACCGAATTGAACACCTGCCACAAACTGCGCCGCGTTTCAGGGTAGGCATATTTTGAAACAACCGACTGCCATTTGATTTTTCCAATACTCATTTTTCTCTCCGTTTTTTTAATAATTAAAGTCATACCACCGGTATTATTACCGCTAATGCTATTGTGTCCCTATCATACTCTGATATTCCAATCCTGCGTCTGCCAATGCAAGCATACCTAATAGCACCAATATTTTTGGCATAGCCTGTCCGTTTGTCCTTGTTCACATCGTACCCTATGGGCGCCCCTGACTTAAATGCCCCAGCAAATTCTGCAAGGACAGGTCCGCCAGCGATGAAACCGTGATGTCGCCGCGAACGCCCATCCTGGCAGTTAATGGATTGGGGACAGCCGCCACGAAGATCCCTGCGCGGCGGGCAGCCTCCACACCGTTGAGCGAATCCTCAAAGACGATCGCTTCTGTATTCCGGACCTTGAGTTGCTCCAACGCCTTCAGGTAGATGTCCGGGTTGGGCTTTGTTCTGCCGGGCGGAACGTCATCCTGACAAATAATGTGCTTGAAATAATGAAAAATGCCAAGTCTTTTCGCGTGCGTATCCACCCACGAATGCGGCGAGCTTGAACCAATGGCAGACTGTATGCCTTGTTCCCGCGCCTGCTCGATCATCTTAATCACACCCGGCATAATCGAACTCGCCCGGATCAGCAGATCAGATTCTCTTCGGTAGCGAGTGCGCATCGAAACAGGATCCAGCAGTCCCTGAGAAAGAAACGAAAGATGTTCCGCCGCATCAAAGTTCGAGAGGCCGTATCCGCCGATCGTCTTTTCCCATTCATCGATGGGAAGCTCAAATCCGTGTTCGTGATAAATGGACTGCCAAACCAATACTTCGGGCGTCTCTGTATCCAGGATCAGCCCATCGAAATCAAATATCAGCGCCTTAATCATCCACGTCCATTCTACTCATGTGCGAAGGCTGCACTCCAGCAGTTGCCGGAAGAGTACGCGCAGGCTGGCCATTCTTCACCATCCGTGCAAGGTGTTTCACCATCACCGCCTGCCGTGCGGAAGCTTTTGCGCCGAGGTCTTCCAGGACCGGTTCAAGCCATGCTTGATATGAACGTACATTTAAATAAACGGGGCGCCCACGGCGGTCTGGCAGGTTTGCCACGAGGGATGTGATTTTTCCACTGACATCGTTTTCATCGGGATGTATGAGAGGCGTCAACACAACGCCATACATGCCGGAAACAATGTTCGCATAACATTTGATGCCCTGATGTACAAATCCCATTACACGATTCGGCGCAGGTTCAACAGGATGCAGCAATTGCGGCACAATTTGATAATGCAGATTTTGCACCGCGTGCAAGTCCACGGATTGCATGCGCCTCCAACTTAATCCCTCGGCACGCTCAGGACGGCGCCTGGGGTTTGATTCTGTTTTCTCAAACAGACTGACATCCCATACCCGCTGCCATGCATAGACGGAGAAGCCTGTCATCCGCAGCACAGGGAAGACATCGCTGGTCTCGTCCACTTCTGCAATCACGTGCACCGCCTGCCACTCTCCCGCTTGAATCGCAAGATGTTCGATCAAGGCCGGCAATTGCGGGTCATTTAAGTTTGATAAAGGCGCAAGGTATAACAACCTTGCAAACGACTCTTCCCGCGTATGAATGATCCCGCCCAGCAAAGCGGACTCGCCGCCATTTTCAATCGCCGCATATAAGTGACGCGCAGGGTTGATATATGCCAGCAAACCCAGCGCCCCCAAAGGATGACCACGCGTGAGGGCACGCGCGTTATCCAGGGTTAACACATCATTTCGATAACGTGCAAGGGTGGGGATGTCGAGCAGATCAAGGGAGCGAATGGACATTATTATTTTATATTCTTGCGAGGGTATTAACTTGCCAGCGAAATAAAATACTCATGGAAACGTGCATCGCCGGTCAACTCGGGATGGAAGGAAGTCGCCAGCAAATGGCCTTCCTGCGCTGCAACGATACGACCGTCTTCGAGAGCCGCCAGCACCTTTGCATTTCCAGTGACCGATTTAATGATTGGCGCACGGATAAAAACCGCGTGAAAAGGATGCTCCGTGCCAGTGGCCTTCATCAACTCGTCAATTTCGAGATCGGTTTCAAACGAGTCAACCTGTCTGCCAAAAGCGTTGCGCTCGACTTTGATGTTCATCAATCCAAGCAGGGGCTGGTCACGATTGATATCTTTTGAAATAAAGATCGCACCCGCGCAGGTTCCCCAAATCGCATGGGTCTTGCCAAATTCCTTTAATGGCTCCATCAATCCGTAGGCAGTCGCAAGTTTGCCAATCGTTGTGGATTCACCGCCGGGTATGATCAAACCATCCAGCCCATCCAGATGTTTTGGTAGGCGCACTTCAGCCGTATCCACGCCAATCTGCTTGAGCATGGAAATATGTTCTGCAAAATCGCCTTGCAAGGCGAGGACTCCGATTTTCATCATCATGCAACGTGGGGCTGAGTGAGCCCGCTCCTACAATAAAATTACCGCCCACGTCCTGCAAGTTTTTCTCCCTCGGGCATCTGCGAAACATTGCGGCCAACCATCGCTTCACCGAGATTCCTGCTCACTTCCGCGAGAATGGATGCATCCTGATAATGCGTTACAGATTTGACAATGGCCGCAGCGCGCCTGGCAGGGTCGCCGGATTTGAAAATGCCGGAGCCGACGAAGACACCGTCCACGCCGAGTTGCATCATCAAAGCCGCATCCGCAGGAGTCGCGACTCCGCCCGCCGCAAAATTGACAACAGGCATACGTCCGAGTTCCTTCACTTCCTTTACCAGGTCATACGGTGCGCCGTTATTCTTGGCAAAGGCCATCAGCTCTTCATCGTTCATCGTCCGCAATTGACGAATGGAGCCGATCACACTGCGGGCATGGCGCACGGCTTCCACCAC